>Ga0247765_1000916_pt1 | contig 18053 bp, 22 predicted proteins | sample UWRJL106311C6_FD_179949 | JGI IMG/M metagenome (GOLD analysis project Ga0247765, IMG submission 179949) | Plant litter microbial communities from Arlington Agricultural Research Station in Wisconsin, United States - UWRJ-L106-311C-6 | ecosystem: Environmental > Terrestrial > Plant litter >... | reverse complement strand
AAAAAAAAAAGACCCCCACAAAAAAAAAAAAAAAAAAAAAAAAAAGATAAAATGACGTAAAAACAGGAAGAGATTGCTAAAAGACAGTGGCTGTCGCCCGCCGCTTGAGGTCGACAGTAACCACCTTGGTGGGATCACCGTCGCAGTTCTTGCCGATTTTCGGTCCCGTGGGATTCAGCTGCCATTCCTTGCATAAGTAGGTGGGGCCGGGACCCCTGGTAGTGGTTGTAAGGCTCGGGGGTGGCGGTGGAGGTGCGGGCGCGGGGGGTTTCGGACTAGGACTGGGTTGCACGGTAGGGCGCGCCGTGGGCTGAGGGCCTCCTCCTCCTCCTCCTGCCCCTCCCGGGTTTGCGGCAGGTGGGGCTGCAGCTCCGGGTCCGAAGGGGTCGAGGAGGGTGTGGGGAGATGACTGCGGGTTGCCCTGTTCCCGGAGAATATCATCAATGTTGGGTGGACAGGGGAAAGGCGCACCGTCCGGGTTGGCACCGGCGGCCGGGCTCGGCCAGGTCCACGGTTGGTAAAAGATGCGGTTCCTCTCATTCCGCACCTCGACGGCGCGGACGATCCGGCATTGCCCGTTGGGTAGCTTGTACATGTGCTTGGGCACGTAGCGAAAGGTCAATAGACCCTGCCAAGGGGTAAGGTTGAGAATCTGATCCTCGTTGTTGTCGGGCTTGTACGTCGACACACTGACGAGTTGGTCTTTGTTCTGGTTGGTAAGACTGGGGATGACCTTGGTGAGCTCGCTCTTCATATCCTCGGTTGCGTCGTAGTACAGGGGGTCGGTCAGGTCGGCGCCTTTTCCGGGACCCCGACCCGGCCGGAGTGTCGATGGATCCCGGTGCTGGGGCGTGAAGATATAGGCGCGTAGGAACAATGGTTCGTTGACCCGGGGCGCGTTGGCTGGGCCGGGTTTCGGGCCCTTGAAGAGGGAGTCGCCAACGAAGCCTTCGATGCCCTGGAATCCATTGACACCCCCCTTGCGGATGAACTGGAGGACGTGCCGTTGAAACTCGCCAGGGGGCAGGTCCCTCATCTTGTTGACCTCCCAAAAGTGGCCGATCCAGACACCACGATCGGATATGACGATTAGGCTGCTGCAACCCCATGATGGGCCAGACCCCGTGAAGATGGGAGTTATGGCGTCGGCATAGTTATAGTAGACCGAAGACGAGTCGCCCGTGTAATAGTTTTGCGACCCATCGCGTATGACCAACGTCTGGGCATTCTTCCACCACTGTGTTGCGCCCCCAATAAAGCGTTCAGGATCAGCCAGGTCGACGGTTTTGACGGATTGCGGATCTGTCGGGCCGGCCCTCCTCTGAAGACGCGACGGACTGCGGGGGCTGAAAACAGGCTCGTAGTCCCTGGCGCTCCTCCTCTTGCTTGGCCTGGCGCTGCAGAAGCCGAATTTGGCGCAAGTATCAGGCGCACAGAGGGTAGGCTTGGGATTGACGGTGGTGTACGATGTTGTCGTCACGGTTCCTGTGGTCTGGGTGCACTGCCGTCCCGGGACCTGTCTTCTGCACTCCTGGTTCTGCGGGCACACCGTGGTTGCTTTTCCCGCGCTCACGGTCGATGTGACGGTGCAGACGCGCGTGCAGCTCACGGCAGTCTTGACGCAGCTCCCCGTGGTTGTTGTTGGCTTGGGGCTGTTCCCAGGAGGAGGTGGAGGAGGTGGGGGTTTCGTGGGCTGTCCTGCTGGTGGTGATGGATTTCCTGTCGGTGTGGGGTTTCCTCCCGGTGGAGGCTTTGGCCCTGTCGGATTTCCACCGGGCGGAGGAGGATTAGGCCCTGTGGGGTTTCCACCCGGCGGAGGAGGGTTCGGTCCCGTGGGATTTCCCCCTGGCGGAGGGGGGTTCGGTCCCGTGGGATTTCCTCCCGGGGGAGGGGGGTTTGGTCCTGTGGGGTTTCCTCCTGGCGGTGGAGGGTTCGGTCCCGTAGGGTTTGCTCCCGGCGGAGGAGGGTTTGGTGGCTTTGGCGACGGTACTGGGTTTCCAGGAACAGGAACAGGAACAGGAACAGGAACAGGAATAGGAAGTGGTAAGGGTACCGGATCATCGTCACTAGGTTTTGGGGGATTAATGGGAGGCTGCGAGTCAACGGTTAGCTTACAGTTTCCACATAGTCACTCCATGATAGCTGTATGCTCACCTTGGGAAACGGAAAGCCGGATATGCCGCCATTGTCATTACCCTGGCATCCCGTCGACACCTTACACTGAGGGTTACAGAGGGGTCCGATGCAGATCCAAGCCGGAATCACAGTTGGGTCACTCCTCCCCGAGACGGTAGTCGTAACGGGCACCTTCGTCGCAGACCACGTTACAAGCGTTGTGGGGCGTTGGCCATTGGAGCCCGTCACTGTACCTATCAGAGTGACAATAGTAGTCGTAATAGGAGCGGGTATGCACCCCTGCTGGCCGCCAAAGGCGCCTGGGGCAGCCGGAGCACAGATGGGGGCAGTCGTTGTCGGTTTAGGTAGGGGGATATTAACTGTGGGTTTAAGTATAGATCCACGGGTTGTCGGTTGAGTCGTAGGGGCATTGGTTGAAGGTTTAGGCGGCAGAGGGATATTGACTGTGGGTTTCAATATAGATCCGCGTGTCGTCGAACCGGTTGGAGAGGTATTTGTTGAAGGTTTGGGGGGCAGAGGAATATTGATTGTGGGTTTTAGTATGGAACCCCGTGTTGTTGACTGAGGCACAATCGGTATACAACTGTGTGGTCCACCAAAGGAGCCCGGCGGGGGCGGAAGGCAGCTCAGGGTATTCGCGGCCGGGGGTGCTGAGAGACTGATGTTAGTTGGCTCAACTTTGGCCCCGAAAGAGTGTAAACGTACGCGCTGCTTGAGCAGATCCGAGTTGCGATCCTGCCAAGAGCACCAGAGTGCTGAGGCCTAGCGACTTCATCACGGCTTTTGAATGAGATGGCAATCGAGTTGTAGAAAGAACAGTGGAGTGAATCTCTGTTGTTGATGTTTACGACTTATTCTAAATCTTCTTTTCAAAAGCTTCTTATACAGCTCTTCACGACCGTAATCATATTGTTTACCAACTCCCACGAATCCCAGAATATCATCACGCTGAGGCTTGGCCACACACTTGGGGCCGTGATGCGGCATGAGATCGGAAGCTTAGTCCCCGAGAAAAGCTCACGTTCCAGAACTACGACGATGAAAGCATCATGCTTCATGCTGCGTCATTAAATCTCCCTAGGTAGTGTGGCGCCAATAGCGAGGCTGCGGGGTGTGAGCATGAGCCATAGTTAATAAAGATTTAGTTAAGCAGGTGGCTTCTAAATCGGGCAAGCTGCGGCCGCGCAAGTGACGCTGATTGGTGACGGGATTGGCCACAGTCTGTCGCGTAAATTAGCACGGCCTCAGCGGCAAAGCGAGACGATGATGAACACCCGCCGCCTCAGCCAACCGCTCATGCAGGAACGATACCAACAGCGCTCGGGGGCCGCGACTTTCATATCAGATCAAGTCTGACCATATGCAGCGAACCCCCCAAAAATTGAAGTGCACTCGTTTTCTAACATTAAAATTTCCCACAACCATGGATCAGCTTCGCGATTTCTGCCTCCGGGGACCTCAGACCCGTCTTGAAGTCGAAAACCTGTCCGAAATAATCGACTCTTTGTTGGTCACCAACGATGACCACCTCCTCACCAAAACCCCAACCACGACCTTTTCTCAGGGGAAGGCGAGCGCACTTGTCGTGAAATGGGCCCTCGAGCACAAATCTTACCCACTTCTTGAGTACCTTTTGCGGAATGGCTGGGAGATCAATTTCCCGACTTACGGTGTTTTCGATGGCCCATCTTGGCTTTCGTAAGTCACCGACCTAGTTACCCAACACACTCTGCACTTGCTCACATGTGCTCTCACACTTGTCACGCAGCTTCCCAGCCGTCGTTAAAGACTGCGAGCTTACCCAGTGGCTCCTCGACCACGGCGCAGACCCACAGTTTGGGACAGCCACGACGCCAGCACCAGTAAATATAGGCGACAACATTCGGTCCAAATCTCAGCTTTTACACACAGTCGCATACTGTGGGTCGCTCGATACATTCTGCCTACTTCGCAAGCACGGTGCATTGTTTGAGTGCTCCCTTGCCTTGCACGCTGCTGCCTGCAACCCTTCACAGCTACCCATCCTAGCCCACCTCCTCAATCACGAGAAGGACGAAGTCGATGTTAATGAACAGGATTTGTATTGTGTTCCACATCTCGGACCGCCTATCATGTACGCCATTCTCAAGGGGAACCATGAGGGTGTGCGCTTACTCCTGGAACATGGTGCTGATCCGGAAACTCGGCGGCTGCCACCGTTTGAGACCATCACGGCCATGACGCAGGCTCAAACTTTGGCGTTCACAGATGCGGAAGCAGGGGAAAAGATAATTGCTATTCTCACAGCAAGTATTGAGGCAAAGAAGGACGCGTAATCACCTAGCTAGATGAGGATCTTTTATTCTCGGTGTCTCCGTTGTGTTTGGGCCGACTTCAGCTAGGTAACTAGGTACCCTATCACAGTAAAAGAGCGAGAAGAAAAAAAAAGATCACTGTGCCACCGTACCCAAATGGAAACATGAAGTTGTGGAATGTCAACTCCCTCGGTAAGGATCGAACTTACAGCCTCCAGATTAACAGTCTGACGCGCTAGCCAATTGCGCCACGAGGGATTTGATGTGATGTGATTGTGGTCTTGACTTCTGGTATTATCATGATCACGGCCTTGGGTACAGCTTGGAGATGTCATCCGTAAGGCAAGGCACGACAGACAAGACGACTGCGAAATCAAGCCCGGATGGTTGGTTCCAAAAAAAGAATACACATTTTCGCCCTTTGCGCCATGGGTTTGTTGATGATGTTTATCAATTCATTCTGCGCAGGTGAGCGATCCTGCAAAGCCAGGCTTATACTAGAACCACCAAGTTGTGCCACTATACTGAATCATGATTGGTCTGTCCAGTTAGGTAGCTGGCCTGGGGTGGAAGGTGGGGCGGACTCACGACGCGGATCCAACCTGGCTCCGAGGGGGGGCCCCGGAATATAGCACGCCACGTCTGACCTTCCACGCCCGCGCCTCATTAGTGTCGTCTCGTAGCTGCCCTCGGCAGAGGGACCCAAGAAGAATAGAGCAGCCAACTCGGCGAGAGGACAGGGTGCTCGCTCAGCATGGTGCTCACGGGGCCTGAGCGATACCTCTCCCGACGAGCCCAATACTCTGATCGTGGTGCATATGTACTGCAACAGCTGCTTTGTCTCGACAGCCTCGAACTTCCCTTTCTTTCGCAAGCGGTCACCCGAGCGATCTTCGTGAGGCCCGGTTCTCGTCCCTTGTGCCAAGTTTCGGTCCCGAAGAGTTTCCATGAAGCTCAGCCACCCCCCCGAGCCCGCCTTCGAGACTCGGTGGCAAGACGAAGAAGCACGATGCTGAGCTTCAGCGCCCCGCGCTTGCGGCTACTCCCCACCACTAACACTACACACAATAAAGAGGTCATATGTGGGCGGTGCCATTGTTAAATCAGCTAAAAAGTCCGCTACGTCGGGTGCAGCAAGAGAAGCGCAAACAGGGCGCTGAAACTACAACGAAGAACGCTGTCGTCGAACGTGGTTTGGGAGAGGATACTACCACCGTACAACACGAGCGTTCCCTTCGAGGCGCGCAACGACAATTCCTATACCGCCGATACTATAATGGTCCAGCTCTTGTCAGATTCAGCTTTCCGGGGAGTCACCATCAGAGGGACCAAGGCACCGTAAGCAGTTCAGAAACGAAAAACCCAGGCCAGCACGAGTTCAATCACGAAGCGGCCGCCAAGGGGAGAGCGCAAACAGGACACCGCATCTAATCCTCTACGTAGAACTCTATCCCTGAGCCTCCTCTACCCTGGCCGCATCCCCCGGCGTACTGCCTTTGCGCACGCGTACCAAAAACACTCTCGAACAACTTCAGGCGATGCAGTTGCGGCGCTTCCTGTGACATCGATCAACCGCCCAATTACGTGAGCCCAGTTCTTGTCACTCTGGTCCGAAGCCAAGTTTTGGTCCAGTGATGCACTGCCTGGCGCGTTTGTTTTTTCGGATTGATTATTTGGAAAAGCGGAAAGACCGAGGCAGAAGCGAGATAGATGTTGATTTCAATCCTAAACTAGTGGACTATGTAGAGCAGAAACGGGGAATGCTCAAAGCGCTGGAATGGCTCGTAACAGCGTGTTAATGCCGTGCTCGGTCATGGCGTCCCCGCCCTCTCTCAGCATGTTCGAGACGTCGCTCAGGAATCCCAAGGGGATATAACAGGCCGTCTGAGCTGCACGCTCCGATACACCCACTTTTAGACGGCCGCTATGCTCCCACTCCTGCGCGGCCGCCTCGGCGCGCTCCACCACGCTGGTCGGGATGCCGCACATGGCCGCGCAGTGCATGCCAAAAGAGCCTTCGGCAACGCCGTCTTCCAGCTTGTAGAGAAAAGTGACGCGCCGCTGCGCATCGTCGACCATGACTTGCATCCGTCGCGGGCGGACCTCTGGGTGTTTGGCGAACTCGGCCGTGGCCAGGGAGCGATAGTGCGTTGCGAAGAAGCCGATGCAGCCGATGCTGCTGGCAATGTGGTGCAAGACGGCCTCGGCGACAGCGAGCCCGTCGTAGGACGAGGTGCCTCGGCCTAGCTCGTCGAGTATGACCAGCGTGCGGGGGGTGGCTTCAGCGAGTATTCTCTTGGTCTCGGAGAGCTCGATGAAAAAGGTGGACTGCCCGGCGAAGATGTTGTCATTGGCCCCAAGCCTAGACATGATGCGGTCGATAGGCGTGAGCCGGGCGGAGGCGGCTGGAATGTAACACCCGAGCTGGGCCATGATGACGGCAGTGCAGGTCTATTGACCGTTAGGTCTGCTAAGGCAAAAAAAAAAAAAAAAAAAGGAAAAAGGAAAAAAAAGGGGAAAAAAGGATGACGAAGCACGTACCATCCTCAAAATCGTCGACTTGCCGGCTGCATTAGCGCCGGTAAGCAGGTTGATTTTAGCCTCGTCGCCACCGAGCTTGATGTCATTGGGGATGAAGTCGTCCGTGGCCATGCATGGATACCGCAGCTCCTCAAATTCCACCACGCTCGGCCCCTCTTGGACGAATGCTGGCCGGCAGCGTGGCTCGCTTAGCGAAGACGACAGGTTGGCCAGGCTTACGAGGCAGTCCAGCTGGGCAACGATGTGGATGCTCTCCAGCCAAGTTTCTGAGTCGGCATCGAAACGCTGGCAAAAGCTAGATGTGAGGCCACGAATCGTCTGCGAGTGGAGTTCCTCGGCCTCCTGCAGCTCTCGGATGAGGTTATCCAGCTCCTTGAAATAATACCGCTTCACGCTTACCGTGGCCGATATCTGCCGCCATTCCTTGGGGACCTTGACAGTCTTGGGCACCTCGAGCTGATAGATCTCCTTGCTGATGTCGGCGAACCTGATGCTCCGGTTCTTCAGCTCCTTCTTTTGCCTTGTCAGCAGTGCCTGGAGCTCCATTTTGATACGATTAATTGTATCCACGCCGCTGTCAAAGTGGTCATCAACCCCTCTGCTAGGGCAAAACAGCCCTTCTTCCGAGGCCTTATCGCGGTCAAAGGAGATCTTCCAGTAGCCGAGCGGCTCGCCCAGGTTCGGCATGGACGCCAGAAGCCGGCCGATTACGCCGTGGTTGGTATCACCGCCGCCGGATACATCGTGCAACAGGTTCGTCATGGCCGCCATGGTGTGCTCAATTTGCTCAAAGCCTTCCAGGACGCGCACAAAGTCGTTTGGCTTACAGTTGCCCGCGCGGATCCGAGAGACGAGCCGCTCGAGGTCGGGAAGCTTGGTCATGCCGCATAGGAACTGCTCTCGGAGGTCGCAGGAGTCGGCAGCCAGCAGTAGGTCCACGGCGTCCAAGCGCTCGTTGATGCTGTGAGCGTCGCGGAGCGGGTGGCAGACCCACTGGCGAAGAAGCCGCTTGCCGGATGGCGTGATGCAACGGTTCACCAGCTGGAAGAGCGTCCCTTCGCTACCCCCGTCCACGTTATTTGCAAATATCTCGAGGTTGATGAGCGTCTGGCCGTCGAGTATGAGAGCACTACTACGGCCGCTGCACTGCTGCATGGGGCTGTAGGGCAAAAAGGTGCCCCGGGAGAGGAGGCTGCGCTCCAGCTTGAGAGTGCGCAGGTAGTGGACAAGAGCGCCGAGAGCAGACATGAGCAGGTCGCTGTCGCGGGCCGCGGACAAGGCTTCCGGCCAGGATGTGCCACCGCCGCAGCGGTCCGACACGAAATACCCGCCGGCATCAAGCTCCCACCGGGTCGTGTCGGCGTCCCAAAAGCCGTCCGGGCCGGGCTTGAGGTAGTTCCAGATGGTCATGGGCGTCGCATTGCTCTTGAGGATCCGCAGCGCCCTGGCTGACAGACCCGAGGACTTTGACCTTTCCAAGACCAGCTCCCGCGGCGACGTCTGGACCGCAAAGGTTTCGAACTTGGTCAGGTCAGCATCGTCTTGGAACTGCGCGAGGTAGAACTGGGCCGTGGCCGTGTCCACAAAGGCGATGCCGAAAGCTGGCTGGCCATCGATGGTGGACTCGTGGATGGCGGCGCAAAAGGTGGCCATGTCGTCGTGGAGCATGGCCTCGTCCACCAGGGTCCCGTTGGTCAAGACGCAGCCGAGCTCGCGCCGGATGATCTTTTGCTCCTTTTTTTTCTTGCTCGACGACGTCGTCGCAGCGCTGTCCCGAACGCGCATCTCCATACCCAGCGCCGACTCCATCTCGTCCACCCTGGCCACTTTGAAGCCTTTGGAGAGGAACTGGCTCGCCCACGTGTCGAAGGCGCTCACGGGGAAGCCAACCATGGGCATGCTGATCCGTTCGGTGATGCGGAGGTCGAAGAGCTGGTGGCCAAGCATGGCGTCGTTCTCGAGCAGCTCGTAGAACTTGCCCTTGCGGAAGAAGACCACGGTATCCCAATACTTTTGCTTGACCGCCCAGTACTGCTTTTCGAAAGGGGTGAAATTGTTCCACACATGCGGAGGAATGAAGAGGGTCGACTTGTCGTATTCGGGGTGGTCCGGCGTCCTCTTCTCCATGTCCATGACCCGGGCGAGCCACGAGCTCTTCCCCCGTGGCTGTTTAACAAGATCGTGGCAGGCTTTTTCCTTTTCCTTGTTGACCTTGCCGGGGAGCGACCTCGTTCTCGAAGCTGCCTGCTGCCGTGGTGATGATGGGCCGGGTGGGACGGGCCGGGTTGGTCGAGCATCGTTCGGGTTGTACCCCCAACGGCGCATAAACCCGAAACCGCCCCCGTTCTCTTGGCCGCCGCTCGGGTAGTCTACCGACGGGGATACCGCCGTAGACCGCTTGCGCGGGATGCCATGGTCTTCCGACTGCCGCTTCCTCTTCCCTTCTGTTTTTCCTTCTCTTTCCTTCTCGTTCCCCACTTCTCTATCCCTTTCTTTTCCCCATTCTTTTTGATGCGCGTCGCCATCGTCGCAAACCATGACGTCTTCCATGCCACGCAGCGCTTGGGATACACCGCCACTCGGCGCGCGGTTGCTATCCTCGCCCGCTTCGTTACTGCCGATTTCGCATTCGTCACCGTAGTCGTTGTCATTGTCATTGTCACCGTCACCGTCATCGCCGTTGTCGTCGCTGCTGTCATTGTGGCGGTTGTCGTTGTGCAGCGGTCCGAGGTATCCCGGAGCATGTTTCTGCGGCCGAGAGCCGTTGTTAGTTGACTGCGCTAGCACTCTGGAAATAGTTTTGACTGAAGCGGGTAACTACCGTCGGAACGGAGCTGCTCGCCGCTCTTGTCGGGATTGTGATTTGAGTTTTCTCCGTCGGCTCCGCGCTTGGGCCGTGTCTTGGAGCCGAGACCGAGAGAGTGGGCCGTGCAGAGGCAGCAACTACCGGAGCGGCTTTGGAGAAGAAGCTCAAAATGCTCCGCTGTTGCTTCCCCGTCGAGTCTGGAGCTGCTGGCTTTTGCCGTCGTGCCAGGTCTTTGGCAGGTGTGCGCGCCGTTGTTGCGCGAGACTTGTCTTCTGCCATCTTTGCCGTCCACGATTTTCCTGTGCTGGCAGCATCCTCTTTTTTTGAGTCAGAGAGCAAGTGCTATCCCCCGCGTGCGTTTCCATGGGGATTTTCTGATCCGCGACGCAACGGGCCCCATGACGCGCAAAGCGCTCCAAGGGTGTTCACCCCCAAGCCCTGCAATTGACCAGAGCCAGGCTAGCAGCCTCACAGGGCAGAACCCACAGTGACTCATCGTGCCAACCCATCTTGCTGTGGTCCGTGTGTTTTGACATTTTGGGGAATAGCTTCGTTCAGGGGTTGCCGGTGGGGGTCCGCCCCACCTCCGTGGTCCTGGGCGGCACGGCCGAGGCTGACAAAGGCTATTCGCTCTGGGTAGCGCATATTTTATCCGGCAATGAGGGTAACAAAGGAGCAGGAAGTAAGGATGACGATTGTCTAGCGTTGAACTGGAGATAGATGCAGACTCAGCCGTCCTCCTAAGTTTTCTAGAGTATCGCATGGGAGGAGACGGACACGACAGGGGATCGAGGATTTAGTGGGATGGAGGGTGGCGCGAAGCCAAGGGAGTGAGTGGTTGGCTGTTTGAATCGGGTGGTCAGTCATTGATTGTAGTGAAGATCGGGTGAAAGAGGGCGTAATACGATGGCAACGTTGTGCATCAGACGAGGACATGCTTTCCTGTCCCGCTCGCTTGTTCACATGTACATTGATCTGTTGATGCCGCTGCACTTTGGAAGAAATAGGAGTTTAGTCTTGCCATCACCAGATCCAAGTATGATCACCCCATCACTATACGAAAGCAATTAGCACCATTAACCAAGGCCATGTAATTCCCGCGCGGTAATAGTGACATGAAAGATTGTGCTACGCATATTGATTGCGTTTGTTATGTACGTACTTGAGTTTACAGTTTTGCTCCGCCCTCCCCGATATTGCGACCAGAACCAAGTTTGTTCAACGCCAACGAAAACCCCAATGAGAACCACCCTAATAACCAGCCTGTGTTTCTACGATAATCATGCCGTCTTTCGACGTCTATTACATCTGGGACCGCGAGGAGAGCCGAGATCTAAATGAAGACAGTATCCTTCCAGTCCCTGATTTGAGTTCATCGCGCTAAGGTTCACCATCGTCTACCGATACGAACTGGGCAGTCGAAGCAACCAATTTGTTCACGGGATAAGTGAGATGGGATTTGAGGAATAGATTAGGCGCTACCGTGCGTTTGGTCTCCATTCCTTCCTGTGTCGTTATCAACTCCTCACATCACTCACTGGCTGCACTCAGTGCCACCTTATCGTAGGTTTAGTGGCTTTGGAATTAAATGCGCTGGACAAAGCAATGTCAATGAAAGGAGCGGAGGGGAGACAAGATAAAAACCTGAAGAGGTGGGGGCTGGGGGAGGAGCAGTGGCTGAGTTCGCTTGCATCGCAAAAGATCATAACAGTTGCGGTTCATTCCCCCATTCCGCCGAGTTCCCAATTCTAGAATGCATTTTAATATGTACAAGAAAGTCTCCCTTTTTTTTTTTAGCAACGTTTCGCGTCGAATGTTGTGATAATCTAATGGCACCCATCTACAGCAGGACAACAAAAACCACCATCCCCAAAATAACAGTGAGAACGCTAGAATGGCGTGTTGTCATGACAGAGGCCCCACTTCCTGACGTCCCAGGTTGTCCATCAGCAACAAACTTTCCAGATTTAATGCTCAACCCCGTCGAGTTGAAGCAGTTGCTCTCGTTCACGGCAGGAACTTGGGCAAAGTCGTCGGTGAAGATGATATCGGCGCACTTTTGCCATCTGTCAGCATCTATCTCGTCTGTCTGGTCGTTTACTAAAACTAGACCATAGGCGGGCGGGCACTTACACTGTACAGAGCAGCCCCATGCTTCACCACCTGCACCACCTGAATGCTTGCCAAATCTCCCTTTTTCGGCGTCACCCCTTTGGGCAATCCCAGACGCGGAAGACAGACAGTCCCTTCATACTGTTCATCAGTAGGGCCTCGCAACTCCATGGCCCCCGTGATGGTGAGGGAGCAATTTTGTACTTCGCGCGCGTTGTTTCCCGATCCCGCGCCCAGACAGAGGTTGATGAATACCGAGTTGACGCCATGTCCCGGCGACCAGCCCGGTTGAAATGCGAAAGCCCCAGATCCGTCAAGCGGCCAGTTTGTGCGGTTTGTGGTCAAAGGCATGCCACCGCAGGGATACGTTCGTGCCATGCCGAAGGGAAAACTGTCGTTGGAGATGAGGTTGTTGCCGCGCCATGGTGGGTACGTGATGACGGAGTGGGCTTGGATCTGCGTTGACGCCAACAAGGCGGCGCTCAAGACGATGGGGGACTTCATTGTCGAGAATTCTCAGAGGATAGATAAATTCTCAAAAGATATGTGGGTGAATGGATGGTAGGAAGAAAGAAAAATAACTGACGACGACAAGAGCGATGCCTCGTTGTTAAACCTCAAAACACAGCCATGATTACCGGGATCAAGTGCCCAGTGGCTGCGACCCGTATCATATCACGTAAGATCGGAAACTCGCAATCTGGGTTTTTTGCATCGTTGGCGGTGAGAAGGATTCCATTCAGGATTCAGGCCCAGTTTTTTATGCTGGGCACATGTGCCTTTGGGCGCCTTTGTGCGTGTGAGCTTATCTAACGAACGCTTCCGGGTTGATCGGCAATGCACGTTTATTGCGGCGATCGGTGCCGTATGTACTCGGCAATTCTTGGGCTCGGAAAACGTAATGGTGTTCCCAATCTCACCAGACCCTCGTGGCTCGGATGTTTGGGATAAATCGAGGTTTCACAAACCTCAAAAATTCAACTTTCGTGACAAGAAAAAAAAGGAAGTATGGATTGAGGGATCTTGTCGAAGGGTGAGGAGGAAGCAGACAAGGGACAGAGTGGGTCCTAATTAGCAGAAAGCCTTTGCAGCGTGGCGATCCAATCTAAAAAAGGCCAGACCAACACTAGTGAAATGTTCCAGGCGTGATATTGATTTATAGAATAGGCAACCATTTCTTCGCAGGACGGACAAACAGTGGCCAGAGAAAAAAAAGTCTGGACCGCATAATGCCCACGCAGAAACCAAATGAAGGCGGCCGCGCCGTATCCCGTTTTCGCAACTCACTTTTCATATCTCATGATAATTTATGAATGCATGTGACGTCATGCTAGCAGACATATGGAAGGGGGGCTACTCGAGAAAAAAGAAGAAAAAAGAAAAAAGAAAAAAGAAACACTGCACAACTCTGAAAAGGGGGTATCTGTCTGCGACGAGAGTTGAGAAAGACGTATATTTTTCTCTGCTATCATATTGCGCGACTTGCCACTATTGACCTAGAACTCACAACACTCTGGGTTATTTTCGCAACCACGCCCTTGTTACCTCCAAAAATTCCCGGTCTTGGCTCTGCACATCCCCTTCAAGGATTCACGCAGAGACCATCACACTTGCGAGTCCAGAGGGTCCCGCAACCACCCGTCTTGCTGCATCCATTATATCCCGACTTGCAAGCCGTGTTGTTGCCGCACCAGCTGTCTGCCGACGAGCAAGTGCAGGATTGCTGTACGCCCAGAAGAGTGTTGCGGACCTTGTCGGCGGCGGTGGTGCCCGTGAGAATAAAGGCGGCGTCCTCAGCGGTGAACAAGGCGTTGGCTTCGCTGCGGATCGTGTCCAGGGCGGCAATGTCAAAGGTGGAGATTGCATTTGCAGCCTTGGAGAAGAAGTCGAGCTGCACGGCCGACAGGGTATCCTTGTGCGCGTCCGTGTAGTCGGCGAGACGTTGCAACTGGATAGGCGCATAGTTCTGGAGGTAGAACTCCTTGGGGACAAAAGAGTCCGCGTTGGGAGTTGCGGCAAGGACCGTGGCAGAGCCCAGGAAGGCGGCCAGAGCGGGAAGAGTGAGGAAATGCATGGTGGATAAAAGTAAAGTATTGAAGAGATTTGTGTTTTGTGTATGAATTGTCTGCTGGGTTGAGTGTGCTGAGTAGAGCTTGATGTGAGGATAGACAGGGAGAAGAAGGAGGTATTTATACTTGCATCTCAAGACACTTCGCGTGGTTCTCCTCTGCCCTCGGCCATCCGTAGTTGCGTCCAGTATGTGTCTTGCAATACTCGATCTAAGACAATGTCAATCATTCGTAACAGATACAACATTGAATCCCCGCAAACGCCAAATCTATCCCGTAAGCAATAACGAAGATATTTGGTGTTTGTTGTTGATTTGATATTGCCGGCAGTCGCGAGGGAGGCTGTGTCATGAGTTGCAGTTGAGACTTTTCTCAAGCTCTCACACTTGACTGGCTCGATCTCCTCAAGGCTAGGAGAGTGAACAACAATAATGTAGAATACCCGGGAAATTGAATCACAGCTCGGTGCAACTCCCTTAAGTTTAATGGTCCGGGGCATGTCCGTTCGTTCAGTGTCATACAAAACCTCACTCCAGCTTCAACGTGTAGCATGAGTAGAATCAATAAAATGCCTGTCTCAAGTATTTCCATCTTCCTTTTCCCAAACCCCCAGTCTCCAGTCTCCAGTCTCCGGGCGAGAACAACCTAGCAAGGGCGCCCGTCTCAGAGCCAAGAGTAGTAATGTGCGGTGAGAATCATTGGACCATAACATGGTAGCAGTCGCGCAGCATCCTGACCGTAAGCAAGTCGCAATTGATGCCGGCTAAAAGTCGGTTGGGATCTCCAATTAACAGGCGACAAATTTGCATGCCATTGGATATCGAATCTGATGGGTCTTGGTGGCGAAGGGAAGAGTAAGCGGAGTGATCTTGAGCCGCGAACAAATCGCAGAGCGCTGGATAAACACACAAGATTCTGCAAGAGGCGTAAGTCTCAGAAGATCGCGATAGATTGAATCTCATTTTCAGCTCACGATGTTCATCGTCCCTTGATTAACGTAGGGACCTTTGCTGCATCTGAGCAACGTTACAGTTGGTGCATCGCCAACTTGTGGTTAGCTCAGCGTTTGGCCGGGGAACAAAAGTCTGCCCGGATAACGGGATGCACACCAGTTGGAGAAGAAATCGGGGAGGAACTGTGTGTTCTAATTGTGCAGTCCTATGGCAACATGCTCGAGTGCATTTCAACACAAGCATCCCTCGCGCACGCGTCCATTGCCACAGAACCCAAGCAAGCGGGGGGTTGCCAGCAGCCTGCAGCTGGAAATGCAAACGCAAGACACAGGCGCATCCCGTATTTAGTCCAGGTACTGGACTATGTGTCTTTTAATCATTCTATGAAGTCGTGCTTGGTCCAAACACGTGAGAGGAACAATAGGGGGGGGGGGAAATTTCGAAACACAGGCACGCTGGGAGTAATTGATCAGAGATATGCGTACCTACCTACTAATTTTCTCGGAGAGTATCCCCGAAACCAGTTCTCGTAATGATATCAAATGGTGGCCAACTAGGCGATGAGACAGCAGCACAAAGACCTCGCAGATGCTCAGGTGACTGCAGTTTGTTATCTGGTAACACGGTAACACCTAGATCCACTTCCGTCCTGCCGGTAATTCAGATGCGCCGGTAGTTGGGTGACAAGATATGATGGTAGTTTTATCCGGGGTGCAAGATCTCGGCCTGGTTCCACAAAGGATTCCCAAGGCACCTACCATATTGAGCAGCTCATATCAAGCCATCATGAAACAACATACCTTAAACTGTATTCAAGCCTACTCAAATCCCGATAGACTCTTTCTCGTCCCTGCCTCCCTGTCTTGCAATGGTCGCGCAAGTTGGGCCCGACAACAGACCCAAGCAAATCGTACTTGTCGAATGCTGATAACAGCCGGGTTCTGATTACTACCAACACCATGGTTTCCTTTCTTATCGTATTTCCCACAACATAAATAGTTGAGTATTTTTGTGTTGGTCTTATCACACTCATCAAACTCCGTCATTGATACCTTGCCGCGTCCGCAAGGTAGCATTTATGCCCCTTTTCGCATTGTAATGTGGGGGGGGGGGAAAGCTTTTGTATCTTTAACTGTGCCGTTGCGGAGGCCCTGCTTGATGCACCTATTCAATCGAGAGGTATTTCTGCTTGCTATCGCCGGGATCTCCCCGTCGTTAGGGGGCTTACGTCCAAATCTTTGAACTGTGATTCAGCACGTTGGGTTGCATTTAAATGCTGATCAGCTGCCTTGGTGCCTGTCTTGCTGTCCTACAGCTCGCTTGCGACGCGCTTACAGCACTGCCGGTGGCTCGCTGTGATTTCAGTGTCCGCGCGGTTGTCAGCAAGCATTGTCTCGGGTCCGAGAATTGTCCCGAATGGGGCACGCATGATTTAACCGACAAGGGCGAAGACGGCGACCCCCTGAAAGTAGCAATCATCGTCGTAGGCTTGTCTTTCAGTCAAAAGTAATTACTTAAAATGTTAAAATTGGTGCAAGCTTCTCCATCTTCATTTATTGGTTAGAGCTAGGTAACTCTGTGGCTACCCTTTTTTTTTTTTCTCCTCCTGCGGTGGCACCCGCACCGGCAGAGGGAGGAGAGGGAAGAGAATAAAAGCGCCGATCACGACCGGGTCAGCGACAAACTCATAAGCACATACACGGAAGGTATACGGCCCGACCACTAAACCTGTTTGGGAAGCAACATGCACCAGTACCAAGAACCCGAGGGACTGGAACATAGACCTGCAACTGAGAATGTGGGGGGCAGCGGGCTCAGCCGCACCCATATTCCAGCAACATAACACTCGCTCTACCTTGCCCAGCCCCTTTTTGTCCACACCACACTGCCATTTCTGTAACCACACCACCATCACTGACCCTACGGCATCTTTGGAACTTTCATACCAGAAGGGGGACAGTAGGGTCGGAGATTTCCCCAATACATACACATCACGCATCAAGGTCCGGCCAGGGCACGGCCACTATCTGCCTAGCAATGTAACCAACTCTCAGCTCCAGTCGATACCTGTTGTTGAACTCTTCGACTCATGGTATGGTGATTTCGGCGATTTTCGGGGCAAGTTGAGAGAGCCTCGTCCAGATATAAAATGTGCCCCAAATCCTACGAGTTTGCTTCAAAGTTGCCAACATACCTACCTGACATCAAATACCTACTTATCCATCACTCGCAGCTGCACGGACTTCCAGACAAGGCTTTTGCGTCATCAAGACTTACACCCTTTCAAATATGAAGAGTTTCACTGTATTATTGCTGGCTTTCGTGGCAGCCGTGTCGGCCACGCCAGCTGCCTCTGCCTCGGCCTCTGTCTCTTCCGCCGCCACCTCAGCCGCCGTCGCCCCTCCCGGCCCTCCTAAGCCGCCCACTCCTCCCAAGTTAACCCACCTACTCACGGCTGCTGTCACGGCCGGCGGCCCCATTGAAATCGGCGCGCAGTCCGGCGGGGAACGCATAATCTACCCCATTACAGGGGGGACATTTTCTGGACCAAAAATGAACGGAACCCTCCTCGCCGTCGGCGCCGACTTTAGCATCCTCCGGCCGGGAAATAAGTTCAGCCCCGATGGCATCGCTGTGCTGCGAACCAGCGATGGCGCAAATATCCTGTTCAAGGCGCAGGGTTATCAATCCGGTGAATATGTGCATTGCGCAATTACCTTTGAGACAGGCTACGAGAAATACGCTTGGCTTAATAGCGTGATTGCCATTAGCCAGGCTCTGGTGGCCGTAGGGAATACGACCGAGGTGGCGTTGAATATCTATATAGTGAGTTTGCTTTCTGTTCTCTCCCGTGGGAATACATGTACTGACCTTGTTATCTAGGTTGGTTAGTGAACTCTGGTCTCTGATGGGAAAGCAGCGATTCCAAGTGGCGGGCCATTTTTTCTAGCAGCTGGCGTGTGTAGTGAGCGGGTTTCATGTACATGTATCATAGAATCATTACAATTTCTACTTTTAGTTAGACGGACTCCTTTGCTGTTGCAATTTCAGATCACATTCTCTCCAATACCACCAGTACCTGTGAATTTAAAAGTTCAGATATAAAGTCATGGATACGTGTAAGTCAGGTAGTAGCTAAAAA
>Ga0247765_1000914_pt1 | contig 18129 bp, 16 predicted proteins | sample UWRJL106311C6_FD_179949 | JGI IMG/M metagenome (GOLD analysis project Ga0247765, IMG submission 179949) | Plant litter microbial communities from Arlington Agricultural Research Station in Wisconsin, United States - UWRJ-L106-311C-6 | ecosystem: Environmental > Terrestrial > Plant litter >... | reverse complement strand
TTTGGATATCTCGAGAACATACCTACCTACCTATGGTATTATATGTGCCTACCGAGTCAAGTCCAGTCTACTTTGCACACGAACGGGATAAATGTATTTAATGTTAATATTTGTACCGCCACCTATCACTCATTCGCTACCTACCTACATGTATCATTCATTTGCTACATGTCACCTATCGTTCTTTCTGTTCCGGCGTACCTTATATGTACGGAGTAGCGAGAACCAAACCTCCAGTCGGGCAACATACCCAAGTTAGGTACCTAGGTAGGTAGGTAGGTAGGTATGCAACCACATGCATGGAGCCAGTATTCCTGACTACATAGGTAGGTAGGTGATTACAAATAGGTTTGCTGCCGGCACATTTCTTCAATAAAAAGGTAGGTAGGCAGTCATAGTCCAGAGCCTGACCATCTGTATGGGCCGAAAATAGGCAACTACACCCGTCAGCTTCACCGAAAAGCACCCAGGAACTTGTTGGCCAGCATTACGACACCCCCAACTGCGCAACAGCGCAACAGCGCAGACCCTATCAAACCCAATGCTCGCACATGTCCGGGTTCAGCCGCACACAACAGGTGTTTAAAGTCCGTTTGAAGCACTTCATCGGACTGTCCATCTCGCCTGTTCCCCGAAAATCCCCAGCCAGTCACAATCGTCGCTTATTATCCGGAGTGGTGCGAAGCGGTGAACAGTGCAGCCTGTTGGGGCTGTGCATTTAAGATTTTACCTCTAGAAAAACTCGCTTTCCTGTCCGCTCTTCACGTACAACTATTCCGTGTCTGATTTGTATCGATATCGCTGTCAAAGTCTGAACAAGTATCAAATACACGCTTTCAATCAGCCAAGATGCCTTCCTTTGCCCAAACCTCGCTGGCATTCGCCTTCCTCCTATCGGCCATAGGAAGCCACCTCGCCCTCACCCCTCCGCACAACAACAATGCCCAGCATGCATCGCCAAACCTGCCCACAGGCGACTTCATGCGCCAGTTCGGCCTCACCGGAAAGTTCGGCACCACGCTCGGCCCTCTCCCTACAACGCTCTTCGCCCTCCACACGGCCCTTCTCGCGCTATTCTACCCTCAAATTCCGTCTCCTCTCCTGCTCTTCCGCCGCCATCGCCCCAGAGATCTTAACCCCAAACTCCTAAAATGGTCATGGCAAACCGCTGTCCCCCTTGCTCTGATCTTGTGTTTCGCTGTTCCCCTGCGTCTGGCTTCATATTCGGCCCTCGGGAAAAACTTCACTTTTGCGCTGGCCAAACCAAATCAGCTGATAACGACGGGGTTGTATGCATATATGCAGCATCCAGGATATACTGCCCTGGTAACCGTGGTGGTGGCGAATGCCGTCCTGACTTTCCGGACCGATGGTGTAATGGGATGTTGGGTTCCGGCGAGGATGGCAACGACTTCGACGTGGATCTGGTGGTGGAGGGGGTTGGTGACGCCCACCTTTGTAGCGTTCGGTGTGTATACTATGGCCAAGAGAGTGCAGCAAGAAGAGGAGATGATGCGGGGGGCGTTTGGAGAGGAGTGGACGAGGTGGCACGAGAGGACGGCGAGGTTTATTCCTTGGGTAATTTGATCAACTCAATCCTCTGCCTATTTCGCCACCAGGGCTACCGAGTCTTCTGCTTGTTTCATCGCTTGGCTTATTGAATCTTCTGCTTGTTTCACCGCCAGAGCTACCAAATCTTCTGCTCGTTTTACCGCCAGGGCCACGGAATCTTCTGCTTGTTTCGCCACTAGAGCTGCGGAATCTGGTGCTCGTTTCGCCGCTAGGACTACGGATTCTCGTGCTCGTTTCGCCGCTAGGACTATGGAATCTTGTGCTCGTTTCGTCGCTTGGCCTATTGAGTCTTCTGCTTGTTTCGCCGCTAAATCTACGGAATCTTCTGCTCGTTTTGTTGCTGGGGCCACGGAATCATCTGCTCTTTCGTCGCTAGGGTCACATGATGTTATGCTCGTTTCGTCCGAGTCAGTTTGACCGGTAGGGTCACAGGATATTATACTCGTTTCGCCCGAGTCGGTTTCGCCGGGAGGGTCACATATTGCTCGGCTCGTTTCGCCCCAGTCCGTTTCATCGCTAGTGTGACGGAATGTGTTTCTCACATTGAAATAGGAGCTGTCGGTGTAGTGAAAGTCCTTGTGATGAATGGTGCTGACAGTGCGAGTGGCACTGTTGGTGATTCTGCAGGTTCTGATATTGACGTGGAGCGATACAAAGAACTTGCGGGTGATGGAGGTTGAGAAGTCTCGCCTGTTACATGGACGGGCGGGTCGCATCTGCGACGAGAGGAGCAGGTCGAAGCGGATGATCTTCCCATTCGACCAAGGCACAGGGATTCCAACCTCACGCCTCGACATGTCGATCTGGCTGGGGCGTCGAGTGATAGTCCCATTGGCGTTTGTGACGTTGTATAAGGCCATAACGGCGAGCTCGTTCGTGTTGGGTGTATAGCGCAACAAGACACGGTCACAAGCAGTTTGCTCGGCGGTTCCCCTGGTGTTGTGGGTGGGGATGCGGAGGCTGAACTAGATGCTCCGGCGCGACTGCCCGATAACGCCTCGCCGTCCATACCAAGTACGACTCCCATTCGGCCTAAGCATGGGCTGTCCAACCTGATTCCCACGAACCGGCATGGCGATGATTTGGGTCGAGTCGGCCATACTGTGCCCCTGGAGCTGGGTTTTGTCGATATTTCGGTGAGTGAGCAGCCAAGGCCAAGGTGAGGTACTTTCGGAGAGGGGGCACAGCCGGGGATTTGCTTTATGGTGGGCGAGGTTATACTGGATGTCGATGCCGGTTGGTCTGGAGCGGGCGATTCTTGGACCAAAAACGGATCGTAACGATGTTGCAGCAAATGGATCGGCTGTCAAATGGTAAAAACGAAATGAAGATGGCGGGTGGCCGAAATATGGGGCATATAGCGACTGCACCTTCTACCGCAGTTGTGATTGCTAAACAGGAGTAACGATCTGAAGATGACGGGCAATGAAGCCACTGCACCTTCCAAGTCAAGTGCCGAGTCAGTCAGGCTCTGCCATTGCGATTAAAGCTTGCAAAGGCCAAAAGTTTGAGAAGGATTGACTAGCAGCTTAATAGAACCCTAAAGATTCAACTGCAAAGTGAAACGGATACCCATGGCAAACATCCACACGCGAGGGTCAACAAGAACGCCCTGATCTCGCAATGAACTCAGCCGGTTCTCCAACTCGAGGAGCGGTATTTGCAGCTCGACTGTGAACTCGCCCTTATCCAAACGCTGCATGCCAGCCTCTTCTCCCTGTTTGTCTCTGGCGTGGACGAACACTGCGTTCAGTTGTGCGGCGATCGGGATAGGCTCCGAGGTGAGCGCTGGGCTTGTGTCCATTACCGTGCCGGTCTTGGTGGTTTCCTCCTCCAGCTCTCGCACAGCAGCCTGCTCAGGCGTCTCATCATTCCTGCGACTCACAAAGCCAGCAGGGAACTCGATGGTGTCGCCCTCGTACTGTGGGCGAAATTGCTGAACCAGAATTGTGCACCACTGGCCTTGGCTATCTTGGTAGATGTTGGGTACCAGCATCCCGACAGGTTGATGCAGCTCTCGGTCGCGGAGGAAGATGAAGTCGCGCTCCCGCCGAGTCTTGTTCTCATCCCTTGGATCGACATAGGAGATTGTGCCAAGTCCCTGGTATTTGCCGCATGCAATGACTTTCTTGTCTAGAATGTAGGGAGATCTTGACGTTGGCAGCTTTGGAAGATCGGAGGACTCTGGTGCAGCCATTTTGGTAATGGATTATGACGCTGTTGTGCTAATGTGCAGATGTTCGCGTTCTGAATTGGGAAGGAGGTGAGGTCTTGATCAAACAAAACCCCACACTCCCTCCGTGCACCAATGGAGTCTCTCGGACTCCCTGGAGAATTGTTAGCGCGACCTATAAAATAACCCGATCTCATCTAACAATTCTACAGAGATTGCAATGCAAAAAGCCTGGGCTCCCGCAGCTTCTGCGGGGCATACTGCGTCTCTACCTGCCACTGCAGCCTGCAGGTTGCCTCGCGCTGCACCTGCAGAAATCCCCATCACGTGGTCTGGCTCGCATCCAATGAGAACTGCTTTTTACGGTGAAGCTCCTGCCAGCCATGGCGAGGTGCATGCGCTGGCATCGCTGCGGTTCAGGTCGCTTTGGGCGAGGAGGCGTCCAAGGACGCAAGCCTTCGACTTCCCAACCATCGGTGCATTCACAACCACGACAGACGGAATCAGGAAAATTCAACTTCTCGAGCACGGAATGCCTTAGTTTGGACGGACCAGATGTCACACGCGATCAAGGTGAGCCCAAGACCGGAGGCCGTGCAGCGGCATTGCCTTCCTATTGACTCACAAATTGTCAGAACCGGCAGGCCCAGGCGGCGCCATTTATTTCCAACATACTCGCTCCGCAGAAGCGATGTTACGAAGATTACGCAAATGGAGACAGCGAGAAGATGAATGTGAGCGATTATGGCGACGAACTGCAGGACCAATTTCCAGCATCCTATCGAGTTCCCGACGATGATCTCCGCGCGCCGCTCATTCCAGAGATCGACCTTATCGCTAAGGAACTTGATCTAGGGAGGATACAAAAGATAATTCATCTACTTTGGCTCTCCGGACGGCCTGTTCCCCCTCGCCCACTCCATTACCAACTTGCGTTGGGTCGCTGTATCACCATCACTGAGCGCATCGAGATTCATCTGGTTTGGGGCTCTGGTCGAATTTTCCTCAAACCGATACCGCGATACCTCCTGAACCCAACATTCTGGGAGACACATCTCTGGTGCGACCAATGTCAAGGACAAGACTCTCCTGCGCCACCCACCAGTGTGACGGCCCAGACTTGCGAGCACCGAGGCCTGAGGGCGGTTGCCCTCGGCTTCCTCCTTTCGTACGTGGCTCTGATAGCGTACGAGAGTGACTTTGCCATTGCCAAAGACGAGCACCTCATCCCAGCCGAGATCACTTGGTCGAGGTGGCGCCAGTTTGTGCGCGAAGTGCTGGCCGGTGGCAGCGCCGTTCAACTTTACAAATCTGTGGCGCCTCGCTTCGTCTACGGAGAGTTGCGACTGAACCGGCTTAATCTCATCTTCTTTGCCATAGAAGGCCCGCTATCCTCTGGATTTGTCCCCACTTGGAACACCTTTGGGAGTTTCTTTCGAGACAACTCGGCCTGGGTAATCACGGTTACTGCCTACGTCATTCTCGTCCTCTCTGCCATGGAGGTTGGTCTGTCCACCGATAAGCTGGATAACAGCGAGGCTTTCCAGACAGGAACATGGTGTCTACCTCTGGGCTTCTCGGCCCGCGTCCGTGAAGCCATGATATATTCAAGTCTATCATTTAGGGTTACCATTAAACTAATGTCTATAAGCTGTGGAAATCTTGCCAAGATGTCCATCGCCGTCTCGTGGCTCTTTATCTGGTTTCTCATCATCCTGTTTCGTCATTCATGTCGTAATTCGTGATTATCATACCCGGCCATTATGTTCCCAAACCTTTGCTCGACCATACAATCTGAGGCCCCATTCCAATCGGGTATCCACTGAAAGTAATAAGAAAACAAACAGAGGGGGGAAAGGAAATTCATGCAGTGACGGGACATACATATCGGATGGGAAAGTCGGGGTGCAGGGATGTGGGAGGTGAACAGAAACAGGAGAGAGGATGAGAGGGTGAATTTGAATGGTGAAAAAGACGGGACATAAAGAGGTCTGGTGTGGTTTGGTAAAAAGCCAGTCATCAGTCGCAACGACATAACCGCTCTTTCTCTCTTCTTTTCTTCATACCCAGTTAGGTATGCCAAGCATATAACCAAACGTTACACTTTTCCTCTGATCAACTGTTTCTTGTGTAGTTTTCCTTTGTATTCCAACAGTTTGCTCTAACACGGCGGATGGCTAACGGAAACGGAAATGGTGGCGCGTGTTTTATGATACAACCCGGCCAGACCAGACCATACCAGAACAGACCCCTGAGAGATTCCAGGCTATTCAGTGCGGGACTGGACTTTCTGGATACCTTATATAGGTAGGTAACTACTAGCAGAGGGTTCATGTTATGCGTGCAGTATTCGAATAGGTAGGTATATGTAAGTGGCTACATACATAGTAAATATGAACCCTCGCAGTTGAAATGTGGCTGCGCAGTCCGCGGCGGAATTGCCGCAATAAGCAGCTCTGTAATGCAATGAGGTTAAGGCGGATTATAGTGCTAGGGACTAGCACCAGACAGAGGTCAGACCCAGCGGATGTACCAGACGTAACGTGGAGGCTGGTACATTGATGTAATGTAACGAGTCAAGTGGCTTCGTGTTGGCTTGATCATGATTAGAAAGGGCACAAAGCCACGCCGGCTCTACTTTAGTGTTAAAGTTCCTCCCCACTGGCCCACAGGTAAGAGTGTACACGCACCCGAGGCGTGAGAAGAGTGTCAAAATGGAAAGACTGAATCAGTGTGATCCATAAATGGTGGGGAATTCGGCATTTGACATGTACCTTATTTCAACAAAGAGAACAGTTGAAGGTGGAGACAATGTAGGACCTGCAAGATCTGACAGAGTCAGTTATATAAAAATGCCGTACTTATTCTTCCAGGAAGCACCTTGATGGGCGCCTTAACGGACCTGCTCAGCCAGAAACTTACTTACATTCAAGTGTAAACTCTACTATTTTATTTTCTGCGGTTCTTCTACGAAAAAAAAAGAAAAAAGGGAAGAAAAAGAATTAAGTGACAGAACATCTCTCGTCATCCCACGCCAGAATGACACACACAGCTGTAGCTACATCACGTTCATACATGATTCCGTTGGCAGGCATCTGCACAAAATATCTGACATCAAGTTATTATCCCAGCGAGAGGGAGAGAAAAAAACAGAACATCACCTTAACTGCTGACACAAAGAAACTCTGACTCTAAGCATTCGTGTTCTTAAGCGGGAATGATTACCTGAACCCACCCAAGAACTGCTGTCTGAACTCATATTCCTCGGCTGATCCATCGACCCGAGGAAGTTGCGACGACAGCAATGCGCGGACAATAGGGGGAGGGCGAGGGCCGGGCACACAGTAGGAGAACCTAGGACTCGCAAAATAATTCGAGCAGTTTTTATTCCAGCATTCCATATGTACCGGATGCCTCGCGTTGTAGTTATTAGCCGGCCGAGGAAATCGATACGAGCCACGGTTCATGGCGTGCATCCACTCGTGGGTGACGGGAAGAGCATTGCGTGGTGGCGCCGCGGAGGAGTCGTTAGATGATGTAAATCAGCAGATTTTGATATCGCGTCGGTATCTCGTCATGAGACATGTAGGCTCTCGTGCTCCGTTGATGGAATGCGTATGCATCGATATCTCGACGCCGTTCTCCCCGGTGCCATATGGTAGTTTGCCGTAGCATGAATGAGGACTTTCTAGCGAGGTTGAATAGGGAGAGGCAAAACATGAAAAGAGTGTCGAATCGTCCTTGTCCGCCTCGCCCATCTCGTACTTGACGCAAGAGCATCTGGATTGACGGAAACATGTCATCTCAGGCAGAGCATTCCCGCGATGCGAAGGGAAGAACCCCCCTCCAGCGTCGTCCTGGTAGCTCTGGAATAGGCTTCGCAGTGCTGGAGCTGGGAATCGCTTGTCTTTCATTTCGGGCTGGACACCAAGCGAAGCAAACGAAGCGTGTGGCGCCCATTCCAGATGAAGGACGAGCATCGGATCCGACGTCTCTGCTCTCCTAAGACATGCTCGAGGCCACGATGGAGCGCACTCGCCGCGGTAGAGACCCCTGTCGTGACTCGTATCTCGACATTCTCTGAAGAAATTGCCAATGCGCTTGGGCCAGTCCTTGGGGTATTCCCTCTGCAAGCGGAGGTTGTAGGTCTCAATTTCGTGCCAATAGATCGGCATATGCTTGCACAACCATACTAATCCCCTACGGCCGAGACAAGACGTTCTCTCGCTGAGAGATAAGTCTTCGAGTTGGTATGTGCCAGTTTTTTTCATTTTAGCCTCTCGCAGCCTGGCAGTTCCTCGCAGCGCCTTCTTTTCTCGGCCTAGGATGACAAACCACTCCGTGTCATGACCAACGGCACAGTCGCGACAGTGGATGTCAAAACGTTTGCTGTCCCGCAAATGCATGTTCTGGCGAAACCAGCAGTAGCCAGGTGGCCGGTACATCGAAACTCCCGCGACATATGCAGCTGTGCAACGCGAACATAAACCATCTCGTTGTAACCTATTCCTAGGTGGGAGGTTCAAACCCCAGAGCGGCTTCGAGAATGACATGACCGTCTTCCAGTCTGGCTCCCAGCCCAGCAAATATTCCCGCCATATCTTGAAACATTTGGTAATGAGTGCGTGGAAATCCTTCGACACCCTCCAAAGACGCTGAGGGGTGAAAGGATCCATAGCGATGCATTCGTCAATGATCATCCTAACAAACGCCCCCGATGGGCCACAAAGCCAAACAGATCCAATGACAAACCACGATATGTAAAGAGCTATTACGTCGCCGCAGATCATCTGTCTTTCAGTGGATTCCTCGTCACTGCCTTACCTTAGGTACCTAGATGGGAAGGTACTTACCTAGGTTGGGGCAGGGAAGGCACAACTGAGATCGAGGCCCATCGAGGGCACCTCAACCCTCGTCCAATCGCGTAGGTATCTTTCCACAATGAATTCTTTCCTTGTTCGACGTTTTTCTTAATTACTTCAATGCATCTCTATTTTGAGCAATACACCTACATGAGTGCTTCCATAAACTCGTGAAAGTCATTAACTGTCCCCAATCCCGTCACCGAGTCGTAACCCTTGACTACTCTCCACCCGGGCGCCGTAGTTCCATCGGGAAACCAGCACCCGCTACTCCTCCCCGTGGTCACATCTCTCAGTGTCTTCCTCACCTGGTCCGAGTACAAAATAGGGTTAAACCAACCCAGACTTGGCTTCCCCGCCCGCAGGCGCGCATCGTTGACCAATGCCACCATGGCCGCCACCACGGGCGTGCTCGCGCTGGTCCCCAGCACCGCGCCCAGATTCCCATTCATAATCGTCTGAAACCCACTCCCGATGGCGCTTATATCCGGCATTGCCCGCCCCGTCCAGTTAAACAGCGGCAGCCGCTCATCGTTCCCGGCAATGAGATTGTCGACGTAGGGATCCACCACACCGCGCTGCCAGTCGGGCCGGCCAAAATAATTGCTGAACCCACCGCTGCTGAAGTCTGCACCCGACAATGGCGGCGCCACATTCAGGGTCGCGCCTACACTCGTCACGTACGGACAGCTGGCGGGGAATGTAGGCATGTACATCTTACTACGCAGCCCGTCGTTGCTCGTGCATTTCGTCTCGCCCGTCCCTGCAGCGCCACCATCGCCCGTCGCTGAGAATACTGAGACCCCGCGCGCGGACAGAGCCGCGAACAAATCACAGACCTTGTGCGCGTAGGCCTGCGGCACGCCAATCTCGTCATCGGCGTAGCTGATGCTCAATACATGAGGGAGATCCTCGTCCGGTTTCGCTAACAACGCCTCAAGAAACTCAAAATACGGTTCGTTGTCAGAGTTTTCCTCTGGAAGTGCCGTGCCGTTCATGCCGAGTTTGATCCCCCGTCCACCAGTGACATAGTACACGACATTGGTGGGGTAGCCGAGTGCCATGCCGTATTCGACGTCTAGGGAGGCTTCGATTCCGGATTGTTGGGTTTCGCTTTGCGGGTTGATGCCGCCATTGATGAGCTCCACGGTGAAGTTGTAGGGCGGATCCAGGTCGACTAGTCCTGGGGCAAGTTCCTGCATGAATTGAGCGACATCGCCGTAGTGGATCCATTGCTCGAGGAACCCGGCGATGCCGAATCGAGAGGAGCTAGGTGCTTGTTGGTTGTAGGTGATGTTGTACAGCTGGCGGATGCATTCGGGGACGCTGCCTGTGAGACAAGGGTAGTCGGGCTCTGGCTCGTAGTCGTCGTCAGGTTGGTAAGGGGGGATGGGCTCATCTGGAACGAAGGTGGGCAAAGAGACACTGGCGGCCGTGGTGGTGGTTGTCGCCGGTGCTGGTTCCGGTTCTTCCAGTTTTGGCGCTGCGATTTTGGGTGGGAACTTGCGATGTCGCCCTCCCCGGCTGCGTCGGCGTGGATGGATGAAATTGGCGATGGGATGGACAAAGTTAATATCATTCCGGAGCCAGGTCGGGACCGTATAATTGAGCGCCCTGAGCACAGGCTTGCCGTCGGGTCCAAACGAGTAGTGGGCGAGATTTGCCTGGAACAAGGACTTCACGGTCGCCACCGATGCTGCGAAGTTGATTGTGCTTCCCTGCGTCCGCATGTTCCGGATCCCGCTGGACCGCAGCCATGAAGAAACTGCATCGACGACCCGATGATCTGGCCGGCGGTGCCGGATGACCTCATCGCGACCGAGCTGGCCTCTTCCAAACTCAGGGTGGGACGGGTCAGCGTAACGCCGCGCAAGTTTGGTTTTTAGGTCCGCCATCCCTGGTTCCTTGAGCACGACCGACAGAGTGATCATCTCGGACGCGTCGGCCTTGCTGTGGTAGATCCATCCTTCTGGCAGACCTTCTGTATTTTCTAGAACCACTGTCGGGGCCGCATTGACTGACACCAGAGACAGCCCCAGGAGGGCGGCGGGGAGAAAGCACCACATGGCCGCCCAGGTCCAGTTCCGGCCGCAAGTCCTTCGTACCAATCGCACCCAGTCAAGGACGAGACGATAAGACGAGAGGTAGGATGCCAGAAAATAATCGACGTACTGGACATATAACCGAGGTGCTTCTGGACTTTTTGTCAACGCGCGCCAAGAACAGGGTTTCGGCTGCCCGCTCTATGTGTAGGGTTGCAAACCGGGACTTGGGCCGGAAGGGACAGGTATCCTTCGTCGACCGTCTTTCTCCGGGCGGAGGGCGCCATTCCATACATGGGGGCTCCCATGCGTGGGTTCCGAGGAATAACTGAAAAGTCAACTGGTAATACATGGCCACAATTAATATCACACTGCATTCGGAGTATATCCCCGGCTTTTTCCCAATCAAGAACAAACAGGGCTTGTTTAAAGGCGGCCGTTTAAAGCTGTCGAGTCGATCCGCCCGCCGTTCCTGACTTGTTGGTCGGTACAGGATGCTCCCCCAATTCAGCCGAGAAGTAGAACCCCTCTGGTGGCTCCCGCTTTCCCCTTGCGCATCGACTGGCATTGATCTGCAGCGTTGTTGACCAAGATCTTGGCTTTTGGCGGCTGATATGGCGCTGCTTCAACCCGGAGCTGTTGAGAGAGTACCCAAGACTCCAAGCCGGAGCGGAGCAGACTTGTCTCCGAACATTGTTATTGTTAACTCCGTGGCTCGCTCCATTTAAAAAAAGAGTCTCACAGAAAGACCACTGGGGCCGCAAGCAGAAAAGAGTGAAATGGGATGGACATAATCGCCAAAACCGGGTCGATGGGTTTAACCCGACATGGAGTTCGGTAGGGTGGTACGCATGACGGAGCGGGCTCAAAATAGAGCCACATATCACCTCCGCGCTTGGCATCGTGATTGCGGCTCTCGATATTCCGGTCAACACCAAGAGCCGAAGGACCTTGCCGGCGTCATCTCCACAGTCCTCAACTATGCGCCACTCGTCTTGTCCGGCCCTGCTGCACCACGGGATCCCATGACACTCTCGGCGTCGGTCGAACTGTCTGTGGCTTGCGCGCCCCATTGTGGGTCGTCCCCGATGGTCTGGCCGGCTCGTTTGAGAAGAATTCCCACAGATACGGGACCGAGAATGGTGTTGAGTACGATTGCCCAAATGGCGATCATGAAGGCTTCCCGTGACAAGTAGGGCGTTTCGTTGAGGCCAATCTGGATGATGAGAAGGCCAATCTCACCGCGAGCCACCATTGCCATTCCCAGGAGGGTCGCTGGGGCCCAGCTAGAAGTCATTTTGCTTTCCCCTTTCTGTCCGCCGCTGAGCCTTGAGAGAAGATCGGAGATTGGCACCACGATGCCCACAAGAACCTTTCCAAGCGCCATGAGCAAACTGAACACCAACCCCTTCCAGATAATCTCCCCCGTCCACATGTCCAGGAACGGGATGGCAAAGCCGATACTCGCGAAGAAAAGCGGCTGCAGCACAAGCCTTTGCGCTCCGCCGACATATCTCTCCATGGTCTCTAGGAAATTGGGCGTACCTTGTTGCAGAGTTCCATCGCCCGGTAGACTGCTCAGAAACGTTCCGGCCAAGAACGACCCAAACAGCACCGATGCGCCAGCATACCCAGAAATAGCCAAGAACGCACCCAACACCAATGCCATGAGCAGCGCATTCCCAACATGTCCCATCCGGGCCAGCCGGGCCTGCGCAAACCGGCGGAACAACGGACCCAATACAAACTTGGCCGTCAACGGGGTAAGCAACCCCATCAGCCCGCTCGCCAGCACCGGTCGACCGATAACCCAGCCCAACCCGCCGTTTCCATCCGTAATCCCACTCAATCGGTGAATAACACTGACTAGAACCAATCCAACAACGTCATCAATAACGGCCGCGGACACCAACACCGTCCCGACTCGTGTCTGCGCAAAGTCAACTCCACCAGCCGTCGTCGCCGTCGAAAGCACCACTAACGTTGTGCCCAGTGATGTGGAGCATAGCGCTACGCCCACAATGAAAGCCTCCAGCGCGCTGCTCCCAAACGCACCGCGCAGCAATGCAAACGCCAGTCCAATTGGGGCCGCCACACCGATCAGCGCCGCGGCTAGGGAAAGTGCGAGGTTCTGCCGGAGGAGGTCCAGGCGGATGGTTAACCCACCTATAGAATAGAACAAAGGATATACATTCAGCAAGCCGACCCGCGCAACAGAGGCAGAACGAGGAATTACCTTCAAAGATAATGAGTACTAGCCCCAGATACCCCAGAGCCAGAAACGCTTCTTGCCATGTCTCAGGGAGGATGTTCCCCACGGGCGCGCCGTATAAGAGACCAATGAGGACCTGGCCAATGAGGCCGGCGCGGAGGAGGCGGTTGGCGGCCCATTCGGCGAAGCTGAGGGCGGGGAAAAGGGAGAGGAGGGTGAGAAGGTGAGCGGGGCTGGGTTCGTGATAGGGGAGGGGAGGCGCCATGCAGCCGTGGGTGGTGTGCGTCAGCGGTGTTTTGGGTGTGGTCTTTGGTTGATGTGAGAGAGTAGTTCTTGGAGATGTGACCGGTGTGTCAAGGGTAAAGCGGTGTCGAACATTTGGGGTTCGAATTGCTTGGCGTTGAGAATTTAGTTCCAGACTCCAGTGGGTCTGTCAGCGCGAGACATGTGCATGCTGTGTATCAATCCAAATTTCGTCCAGTATTTTCAACGGGGCAAGGAGCAAGTGGTGCAATGGTACTAATCTCCCGTGTCCCCCTCACGCTCTTGGAGGTGCGGAGGTTAGTAAGCCCCCGGGTTCGAATCCCAGCGTGGCCGAAAAAAAAATAAGCCCTCCCCTTCCGAGGCCACAAAATCCTCCCCGGCGTAATAAGACCTCCTTTTCAGGGGCGATTGATAGCCACCGCCCTCTCTGCATCGGGCAGAGGGCTCGGTGGTGAACTTTTTGTTTTTTATGATGATGATACTACTACTGGGCGGGCAGTGTGCCAGTGCTAGACATGTGATACAGCTGGAAGCACCCCGATTTGTATATGGAAATCCATTAAAGGTTTACTGCCGCGACCACCCCTATCGCTGCGGCGACCCTCCCCCCAATAATACCGTCCTGCCAGGTGCACTGAAATTGCCGTATTTTCCATATACTATCAGGATACGTGGGGGAGGTGGTCGCCGCAGTAAACCTCTATCCAATATCATGAATGTAGCAGTTTGGCTATAAAGGAAGGGAGTGCTGGTGCTGGTGCTGGCAGATGTGACAACATGAAGTGTGTGGGGGGAGGGAGGGGAGGGGTTGCCGGAGCGTCAAGGGTGAGGTGGCCGTAGTAAAGATGGGTACAACACCGAACCTCGCATATGCACTGCAATTTGGTCCCCGTCGGAGGGCTTTACCCAACCTCCTGTCATGCAACTAGACGCCGTTGGCTTGAGCAGTCAAGCGCTCTTGCAAGCAACAGGCAATTCTAAGACATAATAAATCTTACTAACCAAAAAGATTCGCGTTCTTCCACTTACCAGTGGAGAATACGCTGATGTTGTAGTGGGAGGACTGGAGGACATACGGACATGATTAAATGTAGATCCCTAAATACCTAATGGACGCCGGGGGCCTTTTAATCCTTCTCTTTACTATGGTTAATGGATATACTCCCTGCACCATTACCAAGCTCCACCTCTGATAATTGTGAATCCCCATGTAACCTTCGATGCCGCGGTCCCCGAGCACCGCTAATGTCCGCTTCATCGGGCAATGAAGATTGCGAATTCGAATGCGAAGGAGAGATAAGGCCCGGGAAGAAACGAGAAAGAAGAGGTTTCATGGTCGTTAAGCAGGCGCAGACTATCGCAATGTTCACTTCCCATGAATTCCAGTTGGCAATCTCGGCGGCATCCCAGGTGATATCCTGCGCAGCAGAATTCATTCCCCGAGCGAGAATGGCGGCGCGAGCTAAGGAGATGATGCACACGCTGTATATACATGTACACGATTAGTTTACGTTCTGGGTCTTCCAGTCTAGTCTTGGCTGAAGCCGAGGGGCGGGGGAGTGGAGGGAAGGGGAGGAGTATACCTAAAAGCAAGAACAAAAATGACACCCAAACACCACTTCTCCGGTCGAGAGGTTCTGATTTTCGACAGGACGGTTAAAGGCAGCGTAAAGATGAGAAAGTCGGTGACAATGTTGAGACCGGCATGACTCCAGTAGATGGACATGGGTTGGCAATATGCAGTGTCACGTTTGGCGAAATCCCAAAAGGCATCCAACGGAACACAGGCGGTAAAGAGCGTCGCGAGGATATAAAGATGGCTGAGGAGCACAACACCCAGGAGAATCTTGGCGGCAAGTCGCACGCGGTCGTAGGTGAGGACACGGATGTACAAGCAGAGCACCGATAGCTTGGTGAAGGTCATGCTGAGAACGTAGATGATGGTACCGATGATACTGACCTGGACGACGTGCTGGTTAGCGAACTGTGCTATGCTGGAGTGTTGATCTGCCTTACTTTGAAGTACATCATGAGATCATACGGGGCAACATAGGCAAGATGTTTCCCCAACGCATGGTGAAGTTCTGATCAAACCGAGGTCTGGTTAGCTGATGGGCGGCAATAGGGCCATGTCTTTTCCAGCTGAGCTCACCAAGTCCCAAGCAAACCGTGATTCCCGCAGAAGATGCCTAGCCATTAGTAAGCTCTAGTGTTCAGTCCAGACTTAAGAGAAGATGGAAACGTACCACGGCAGCCACAATGAGCCAGTCCTCCAGAGCAAAGACGCGAAGGACCCAAGCCCGACACCAGCACCGCAGCGTCACGGCCACAACCGCAAGCGCAAGCGCGACAGCAGCGGATGGTGCTACCGACTGTCCATTCCACTCGGTTGGATCCGGGAGCGACGACGGTGGAGCCACTGCCGTCGGGTCCGCCATGGTCTGGCTGGCACAGGCAGCGACGTGCTGTCAGAGTGTCCCTCCGGCCCGCACCTTGTTTTTTTTTCTGTCTCCTCTCCTCCCTTTTTTAGCGCGGTCTCCGCTTCAGCGCGATGCCCCGATGCCGCGATGCCGGAACTGGTGCGCCAAGAGCGTGACACCGGCCCGCATTCCCTAGTGGTGGTAAACTTGGGTCTCAACCAGACTGCGCTCGCGTGAGAGTAAACACCAACGAACCCCCGATTAAAGATCAGGTATACGAGGAGTTGAGCATCTGGCGAAGGGGGCGATTTGGCGTTTCTGCAAAGGGGCAAAAAAGAAAAACAATCACAAAGATTTGTTGATGAACGAGCCAGACATCAACAAGAGAAAGAGCAAGCGAGATGGGGGACTCTAGCGTTTTTGGTTGGGCCTGGGCACGTGTGATGGGTGATGTGCTTGATGTGGTTCGAGCCCATAGAACCGAGCGAACGAGTCTCTTTTCTGCTTTGTTTTTTTCAGCCCGTCTGGGCTCCCGCGGTCCCGGACTCCTGTCCCACGTCCCAAAACCCAGGAAACTGGGGAGAGAATGGAATTGTTGCGCACTCTTTGACAAGGGCGCCGCCCAGGAGGGACAAGCCAATGCTTGAGCGTAACTAGCGGATCGTCAGTGCGCGGCACGCGGTTGACGTCCCGCACCTGTCAAAAGGTTGGTCGCGAACGGGATCACGGACGGTGGTGGAAATGATGGGGGTCGATAGGATTCTACGCAAGGATTTGCAAAAGATGGGATTTTTGAGAAAAAAGTGTATTTTTAAATCATGCGAGAACGGCCTGCGGGCGCACATCAATGATTCGAACTGAGCTTAAATCTCACCCTGCAACCAACAACAACCTACGCTCAGTCTCTTTCGTTAGGATTGTTCGATGCAAAGGGTTTATCTCTCTCCTGTGCGACAATCGTCAGCCCTAGACGGACAGAAATTTGGTCAGCACAGTGATGTGAGACAACTCCACCCCGGTGAATGTGTTCCCCAGGTCCAAAAGTCAGCAAAGTTCCCGTGGGAATGGGCGCCCCACTTGCCGCTCAACTAGGTAGGTAACGAGCGCAGCAAATTTATCACCAGCGGTTCGGTAGCGACCTACGTACCCCAGAATTTGCTTGTTCCAGTGCGATCAGACTTGTCAGCCAGGCGGCCCAAGTCCCGTTGTCAGCATCACCAATCTCCACAGGAACTGGCAAGTTTGGGTCGAGAGCATTAGCGCATGCATGACCACTGCCGTGGGTATGAGCCGAAAGTCAATGACTTGGGCGCGCATGAGTTACCCACAGGCATGGGATGGGGGCATGAGTTACCCACAGGCATGGGATAGGGGCATGGGTGTACTCTCACAGTCGCGGAGGCAAAAAGGTACAAGCACAGGTGAGGCTCTCTTTTTGACTTTAGAGAGGGATGTATTTTCTCGCAGTTGTGGAAGCAAAAAGGTACAAAATGAGGCTCTTTAGGAGGAGGGAATGTATTTTCTCGCAGTTGTGGAAGCAAAAAGGTACAAAATGAGGCTCTTTGGGAGGAGGAGGGAATGTATTTTCTCGCAGTTGTGAAGGCGAAATGGTACTTTTGAGGCTCTTATTGCATTGTAATCTCTAGCTTTGGGGAGGGGATAAATTCACGAAAAGGTACAAAATGAGGCTCTTTGGGAGGGGGGAATGTATTTTCTCGCAGTTGTGCAGGCGAAATAGTACTTTTGAGGCTCTTATTGCACTGCAATTTCTAGCCCTGGGAGGGGATGAATTCACAGTCCCCCCTCCCAAAAAGTCTTGGCCGCTAGTTATGACTGAGGGAGTTGGTGCACGGAAACGCTGTCAGCGCCGGCCGGACTGAATCCCGCGAGCAGCGCTAGTAGGGTTTTCACTTTCAATGACAAGCCCCAAAGCTCGACGGATGGGAACAACTCCGCTAAACGACTGTATAATCCGGCCTTAAAACGAATATATTCCACTTTTCTATAAGGGTAGGTAGGTAAGTATATGGGATTTTATTCGCAGAGTTCCCTACCAGATAAGGCGTTTTGAAGCCAGAGGGCCACCAGAATGAAGCAAAGGCTAGCCACAAATTGGCGGGTACCACCAGGCGTTTAGCCGTGACCCACGTTGTGGTTGGTGAATCGAGCAGCCAGGGGTCCCGGCTCCAGGCCACATTTGAATGCTTACTGCCCAGTCGCGGCCACAAAGCTCCCTGGGGAACGGGAGGAGAGCTACCATGTCATAGAACACTACAAACTGGCACATTCGATTCAACAGGAAGCGCCTCAAGGGTGAAAACGGCATAGCCACGCTACACCTGTCGGGCTCGTCAGGGACACCGCGCCTTGATGCCTCTGATAGTATAAAAGGCACATCGCATCCTATTCCTCCTAGCAGTATTTTACTCTCATAACCTCTCATATACCGCAAAGATGATCGAACCGATAAATTCTCCCCCCCCCCCCCCCCCCCCCCAAAAAAAAAAAAAAAAAAATTTTAAAAAAAAAAAAAAAAAAAAAAAAACAACAAAGAAAAAAAAAACAAACATAGTGGTTGTTGTAG
>Ga0247765_1000913_pt1 | contig 18160 bp, 9 predicted proteins | sample UWRJL106311C6_FD_179949 | JGI IMG/M metagenome (GOLD analysis project Ga0247765, IMG submission 179949) | Plant litter microbial communities from Arlington Agricultural Research Station in Wisconsin, United States - UWRJ-L106-311C-6 | ecosystem: Environmental > Terrestrial > Plant litter >... | reverse complement strand
CCCCCCCTCCCCCCCCCCCCCCCCCCCCCCCGCCGCGCGCCCCCCCCCTCTTTTTTTTTTTTTTTTTTTTTTTTTTGGCACATTCGGCGGCGTCGCAGATACCATTTCCTTGATCATAACTACCAACCTAGCTCCCTTCCTCAGCTTTCTGCATCAACCCCTGTACATTATCTCATGAATAGGCATTCATCATCGGCTTTAGTATTTTCCTTTGTCTATCATGATCTATTCAGCGCCCCATACTCTTCCACATCAACATTGACATACAACGCAACACATACAGCGGTTACGGCGCATCTTTTTTGGTCAAAACGGAGGCTCTTGTTCATTTGTTGAAGCATAAGGTATTGAAGCAAAAAATTGATGACAAGGGGGAATTAGCGATATTTTGATTTTGATTGATGGGGTGGTATTGATACCCTGGTTTGATAAGGTATCTGGCCATCCGAATAGGGGACTGGAGATATTCTTTGGGGGGCCTGGGACGAGCGGGAATAGCTTCGTTTCCCTGTGTATTTATATGGCAGATGGGCAAAAGGTGAATGATGATTATGACTTTTTTTTATATTTTGGACAAGACTGGGCTGAGTGCAAACGGATGCGAGTTGAGAGAGTGAACAAGTGAGACTGTAAACGGGAGAGGGAGTAAGCGAGGGTGAGCGAGTGAGTGAGTGAGGCTGAGAGATGGGTAGACAGCGGAGAGAGCAGTTTGGCATGTATCTCCTGGTGTTTTGCACCAAATGATTGACTCCAGACTGGATTGGATTGGACTGGACCGGGGATGTACGGTAAGTCCATGATGAAGCTGTTTAGTCCGCTGCGTTACATTTTCTTGGGAGCTTCCCGCTGGCTCCGTCCACTGCACTGCCCTGTATTCAAGTCATTCTTTTTGTGACGCGTCAAGGATTGGGGAAAGGGGAAAAAAAAAAAAAAAAAAAAGGATCTGGTTGCATGTATGGAGTCAATAGAATAGGTGGATGTTGAGGTAAATACGCAGCAGCAAGCAGGTGAGGTATCTACATAGGTAGGTATGTAGGTAGGTACGAAGTACTCCGTGTATGAAATAACGTCAAGTCCAGCGCCTAGGTATGTATACGAGTTGGAACATTGAAGGTGGGAGGTGGGACAAGGTGGAAGTGGGGTTCCCAGGTCGGCGGCTCCCCTCCCCTAGGCGGTTCACCGTGCGACTTTAACTTACCTTACTTATCAACTAACCAGGTTGCGTCAAAGTTTTACGCTACCTACCTATGAGGCGGGCCGATAACGTTAACGTTGCGACGAAGCAGGTTGGCTTCTGACCCAGGTGGTGTGATGGGAGTTTTTTACGTTGGCTGTCTGTCCGTGGGTATCCCTACCCTTGCTACCCTAGTTACCTTCAGGTATCACTTGGTTATTTGCGTATCGGAGGTGACCTTGCGTATCTAGGTATACGTGGGTAGTTACCTAGTTAGGTTGGTGATACCTTCGTTGTTGGTGGGGTACGGCAGCATATGTCTCACCTTTGGTTGTTTCTAGCCCAAATGAAGGACATGGTGCTGTGCTGTGTTGTACTACCTACACTGCTGGTTGCTGAGGGAAAAGGTGAGTTGGACCCATGTGATTTGCATAACATGACGTGGATGCGCCAGCCATCTAAGTTAGGTAGATGGGGGCCGCCTGCACCTGTCTGGTGTGTGCCTGACTTTCTTATTCTGCGGATGACGACCCGAAGAACCTCGAGAATGAGATGAAATCTACTTATTTTGCGACGGATGAGAAAAGCAAACATTGATTGATAAAGAGGTAACCGATCAACGCTGCAGAGGAGGTAGGTAGGTACCTAGGTAGCGATTCTTCGACTAACGGATAGCTTGCACCATGTAAATAGACTCGTGGATCCTCGGGACGTCCGCCGCATGCATGAATTCGGTAATCCAGGCCGCGCGCTCTTGGACATGGGATGGCGGCCCATGGGTCGGTCGGGGCTCACCCCCGGCCCAACGGGAGGCCGAAGGCGGAGTCGGTCGGTCTGTCTGTCTTGGGACGGATCTGGCCCGGAAGAGTTGAGGCCTCGCAGGGTGAACAGAGAGAGAGCATAAAGGATCGCCCCCTGGCTTTATGGTACGAGCACTGCCGCTTCGCTGTTGTCGAGTGGGACGATGCCTGCGGGGATTGATGGCGACCTTATGTGTGCTGAGATGCAAAATGCGAGTTGCGCTTCCTTTGCGGTGAGCGGTACGCCGAATGTGCAGTGCCATGTGCAGAATCAGGAGAGAAAAGGAAAAAGCAGCCTATCAGAAGCATCTTGGCCGCCCGCCGGCCTCCTTTTCCTCGCCTGGTCCTTGGCGTTGCGCCCTAGGCGAACGTGGGGCCTTGGGGCTTACCACACACAGCTCGCTGCACTGCTCCCCTGCAGCGCACCTGGCTAGCGGCCGATCGGTTGGAGGCAAACGACAGGGCGGGGCCGAAGGGGCCCCGAGCCAGCTGCAAAACATTGGGCCAATCACAGGCCCCCAAAGCGTCAGTGGCACCAGAAACTGAATCCACCGTCCAAAGTTCCAAAGACCCCGCATCCAACCAAACGCCCTGCCTTTGCTGCCTCTCGTTTGCGCCCCTGAACACCACGACCCAATGCATTTTCTGTTCTTCGTGATAGGATCCCCGCAGCTTTTTCCCATGGCGCCATGCCCACACCATGCCCACCATGTCCACCATGCTGACCTCCCCTTGTCCATGCTTTGCAGAGTTCCCTCCCGAAAGGCCGGTTGGATGAGGTGTCACGGCCTGACCGCCATGTCGTACGGTCGAGATTTCAGGGGGGGCAAGAGCCCACGATGAGTCCCTTCCATCCCCAGCCCTTTCTTTACCTCTAGATAAAACTAAACCGGCTCCGCTCTTTTTGCACATTTTCTTCTATTTTCCATCGCACCTGTTCGCTTTTCTTTTTCCCGTCAGCTTCTATTCATTCGACCAGACGCAAGATCGGTTCTGTCGGGTGAACCTCCATCGACTGGACCTTCTTTTGCTGTACCTGTTGTTGTTGATCACCAATTTTTGGAACAGCACACACCCGGAGTTGAGGCTTCGCCCATTCCTTCAATTTTCTTGGGGTTCTCTTTCCCCCCTTCGTTCATTTTGGACACCTTCGTGCGGTGTTGATTACCCAGCGTCATTCTACATTCCTCGTCCCCCCGGTGTGCACGCGCAACACCCGTACCCGTCTCTGATTCAGACAAACGAAAGCAAGCTGCCGTGCACGCCTTGCTCTCTCCCCTCCCCCTTCGTTCATTTTTCTGCCCGGCGCATAACAACGCGAATATTCCTTCCTTGCGAATCGAATCCGAAGTGCTAGCACTCTTTTTTGCCTTGGACCATCGTCGACCAGATCCAGATCGGGACCAAAAAAAAAACGATCTTTGTGCTTTGCTTCGGCGCAAGTTCTTTGTGTGGAAAGGCAGAGATCACAAGCTATTGTCCTCGACCCTATTGTCCTTGGCGCCAAAATTCATTTGAATAGGACAAGGCAAAAACAGCTGTCAACCCTCAAGTCGATTGTTCTTCTTTTATTCCCGTCACCTTGTTCTCTACACACAATGCCTCTGCCTGTTCTCCCGGCCTTCTCGCAATCCTAGGACTCGGGGGTTTATAAGAGCATCTTTCTCGCTGCTTCGCCTGCTGGTCGACTAGATTCGACGTATATACATTCTCTGCGAGGAAACCGTCGCACAAACAGTTCAGCAAAAAAATGGAGCACCGGTGGGATACAGCAGAAACGGCAACAGCTACGACAGCAATTCATATTCGAGGCAACACGCCTACATCACCAACATCAAACCCCACCATCGCTCCCTTCAATACTGGTCTCAATGGCGTCAACCAACCAAACAACTTCCTTTTTACCGATATTCTGTGGTGGAGCTTGGGAATTGTCGGTTTCATCATTCTCGCGGTGCGCCTCCTCGAGCTGGGATGGGCCAAACTGCGGCTTGTCTCGGCCATGCAGTGGAGCGGCGAAAAGCAGGCGTATTGGAAGGTGACACAATGGAGCTGGATGCCCGGCATCAAGAAACACTTCCTGTACGCCGCGCTGTGGAACAAACGGCATAATCGCGAGATGCGGCTCTCGAGCGCTATCAACGTCGGCACCCTCCCCTCGCGATTTCACGCCGTCATCCTCGGCGGCTACCTCCTCAGCAACTTGGCCTACATGCTTATCCTTAATTGGGCCAACAAAAACAAGTATGAGCTGGCGGCCGAGGTCCGCGGACGATCGGGCACTCTGGGCGTGGTCAACATGGTTCCTCTAATCATCTTTGCCGGCCGAAACAACCCGCTGATCTCGATTCTCCAGGTCAGCTTCGACACGTATAACCTGCTCCATCGGTGGATGGGCCGCGTTGTCGTGTTCGAGGTTGTCATCCACTTCGCCGCCTGGGCCTTCGTTCAGGTTGCCGACGGTGGATGGGAGAGCGTTCAGTACAAGGTCACGTATGATGTCTTCATCACTTCGGGCACCATTGGCACGCTGGCCATGGCGGTCATTCTGATCTTGTCGGTTTCGCCGGTTCGGCACGCCTTTTACGAGACGTTCCTCAACAGCCACATCCTCCTGGCCGTGATTGCCCTCATTGGCACCCTCGTCCACTGCACGTCTGCGGCCCTCGCCGGCGGTCTCCCGCAGACGTCGTGGGTAGTGGCCATCTTCCTCATCTGGATGTTCGAACGGGCGGCACGCATGTTCCGTCTGGCCTACAACAACTGGTCGCGCCGCGGCTTCTCAGAGGCTATCGTTGAGCCCATGCCTTGCGAGGCGTGCCGGGTCACGATCCACCTCCCCCGCTATGTCAAGACCAAGCCCGGGCAGCACGCCTACCTCCGCTTCGCAGGGGTCAACGCGTGGGAAAACCACCCGTTTTCCATCGCCTGGACCGAACACCAGTACAGGGAAGAGCTTCCCGTCACCGAGAAGCAGGCTCCCCAACCGCCGCGGGAACCTATCGCCACCACCGTCTCTTTCATCATCAGCGCCCAGACGGGCTTCACGCGCAAGCTGTATGAAAAGGCCTGCGCAGCCAAGTCCCGAGCCATCACGATGCGCGCTGCTGTCGAAGGGCCGTACGCAGGTCATCACAGCCTCGACAGCTACGGACACTGTGTGCTCTTTGCCGGCGCAAGCGGCATCACGCACCAGCTCTCGTACCTCCGTCATCTGCTCGAGGGCTTCGAGGCCGGCACCATTGCCACGCGTCGTGTGACGTTTGTCTGGATCATTCGCGACTACGACATGCTCGAATGGGCTCGCCCTTGGATGGATAAGATCCTCCGCATGCCCGGCCGACGCGAGCTCGTCCGCATCCAGGTCTTCATCACGCGGCCCCGCAACCCGAACCAGATCTTTGGATCCAACTCCCAGACGGTCAACATCTATCCCGGACGACCCAACATTCCCATGCTCCTAGCAAAGGAGGTATGCGACCAGTCTGGTGCCATGTGCGTCACGGTTTGCGGTCCCGGTGGTCTTGCCGACGACGTTCGTGACGCGGTCCGCAAGGTCCAGGACGGTAAGACGGTGGTGGACTTTATTGAGGAGTCGTTTACATGGTAAACTTCCTCGCTTCGCTTCTACAATGAGTATTAATTACCTTATGATTTTCCTTTTCTTTTTTAATTGCATACATATCCAGTACGGCATCTGGATCATGTCAAGCGTGGGCCATTGAGCGAGCGAGTGATGATTTAGACAATGAATGGGGGTGCATGCATCTGTATATAGATTGGGCATGACATCTTACGGCGACCTAGCCGGGGTCGATGGGTCAATATGGGGGGCATGTATATGATACCTATACCCTAGAGGTGTACATAGAAGCTCGAACCACGATGGGTGAGGACGGTGAAGTCAACAATGGATACCCAAGATGAACTATACCCTTGTGGTATTAAATACTTGTTGCTTTAGTTTCGGCTTTGTGATTTTTTCAAGTATTTTTGATTGTGAAAGGCCTTTTGCTTTGAAGGGCATTGTGAGAGCCGTGATGAGCAAATCGTAAGGTAGAGAAAGGTACCTTATCCCTAGGTTTTTTGCCTGTTCAGCATGAAAGGTGGAGAACGCCATTTGCAGATCCACAATCCATTCCACAACACAATCCAATAAAAAAACAGCTATGGAAGATGCCGCTGCTGCTGTATCCTGCTCGGTCTGCGAGAGGGGTTGTTGGATTTTCCTCCTACGCATAATTTGTTATGTATACTGTAGACAGCCCATCAATGTTATACGTGTATCCAGCATATCGTGGCTATCCCTACCAACCTACCGTCTAGTTTGGAGACCGAAGAGAATTGAGGAGAGAAATACGTGTACCTACCTACCTACCAACCTAGGTAGGTAGATAGGTAGGTAAGATGCGAAATGTGTGGCTTTTTTAAAGGCTCATGCTATCCTGTCTGTCTGTCTGTCTGTCTGTCTGTCTGTCTGTCTGTCTGTCTGTCTGTCTGTCTGCTTACCCACCTACCTACCTATTTGTCTGGTTGCTATCAAAATGTTGTACGTCAGGCATCATGATATGCCTCAACCTGTACGCCAGTGTGTGTGTGTGTGTGTGTGTGTGTGTGCATACCTACCTAGGTACCTAGTGTATACGTGTATGTCCCCCGACGAGTAAGCAAGTCTAAGTATACCCTAGGCATATATATACGCCCATACCAAAGGTACCTACCTACCTACCTAGGTAGGTAGGTAGTTGTACCCGCAGATGGCCATTGACAGTAGTAATCCAAAAGTTGCACAGGTCGCCAGCCAGCCAGTGAGGCAACTTGCCAATAAGGTAAAGCCTCGGTTCCGATGCCCGCCCCTGTCCAGCCTCAATCCCAAGTAGGGCAACCGCAGTAGACTGCAGAGATAGACGGAAAATTCCTAGTGAATCACTACCTGGGTACCTAGGTATACCGAGACCGCGTTTACATATCATACACACACACACACACACACACACACACACACACGGTGTCATGGGATATATAAACTATAGATGACGTTACAGCTGTGCACGCAACACATACAAGCATCAAAGGTAGCATGGGTAAGTGTACAGGTGTAAGGCGTACGGCGCCCACGAGGAGAATTGTCGACGAACGAGATAACAAGCTTGTAAATTTGGGTACCCACTCTTCAATACTGTGGCTCGCAGGGCTCATTCATCGGAATCCATCTCGACCAGTCAGTCACTGTGCCGCACACGAATGTGTCACGGCAGTTCTTGGTCGCTTCGCTCTTTTACCGGGATGGATGAGAGTTGTCTTGCCAGAGAAGCCCGATACTGCACGTTGATCCGTGTGGAACTTTCCTGTTGGTCGACGGTCAGGGGTAGGACTAAATCCCGAGTGGACAACATTGACGAGTCTTCTCAGCTTGCCAACCAGTGCCATTTCCAGGTGCAACTTCACGGGCCAGCGCTGCTATCTCGGGAGTATCATCAATCAGTGGGAGCCAACGAACTGGTCTGCTGTGATTAACTGCGGGTGCATGCGGCGGGAGCCCATGCTTCACTGCTGCCAGCAAGTCTCATCTGTGTTTACAGCGTGCAACTTGAACTTGGCGGGCCATTGGAACCAGCGTGTAGAAGAAAAATTGCGTCTTCTCAGCCTCGCGGATGCACTGCTGCGATTTCGGCCGTCCCCCAGCCAGGGCGGCAGTTGTGTCTGCTGTCACCAGGAACTCAACTCCCACAGCTCATTCCTGCGTCGACCGTGTGACTGGGTTTATTCCAGCCAGAGCATCAACAATTGCCCCGTACAAGTCGGCATCCGAATTTGGTTAGGTAGGCAAACAGATAGGAACCTACCGCATTTCAAGCCTTGAATCCACCTACACCGTCGCCAAAGTGCCAGTTGGCAACCGTCACTGGGTGCCGCGGCTCGTGTTGTTTGATTCCCTGATTTCACCCACAGGACCTCGAGATGCGCATTCAGGCATGGAAAACATGAATTCTATGCCGCCACATCGCCACTCCGATTTGCGCAATACTATGAACACTATGCTGTAGTGTGAAGTAAACTTGATAAGCCGTCCGCGATCAACATACCCAGTGAGGTAAAAGAGGCAGGTACTGCAGGACGCGGCTCGTGTGGGAGGGTCGGGGAAGGGAAGCCGCAGCGGATGAATATGCAGGTTTATAACGCCTTTGGACCGGTGACACACGTAGAATAATAATAATACATAACGTACATGGCTTGAGGGATATGCAGCTTTTTCTGGTTTTGTCTCAGCCCGCTAGGGTGCCACCGGCCTGACTGTCTGTCTGACTGTCCTGCTCGCCTTCTCACCTGCAGCAGCGTTGTGTTGCATTCTGCAAGAGGTCGTTCGCGTGGCATGGACGGGACTGGGACGAGGCCAAGGAAACGGCTGGATGGACCGGCCGCGTGCCATGTCGTTCTACAGGTTTGGGTTCTGCTTTCTCCGGGGCCGGCTTGCCGTTCCTGTATGAATTCATCTGTCTGGGTCTGGACGTGAAGGCTGAGAAGGTATTCGCAGAGGGTCTCTGAATGCTGCACGACAGCTAGAGAGGGCGATGGAATCGTGGGCTCGGAAAGCTCGCTCCTCGTCAGGGCGCGGCCGCAGGCGTGGCCTTGTTAGGACTTTGTCGCTTTATTCGTTCGTTGATCATGCAAAGTCAACATTGCATCATGCGTGAGGCCGTGGGAGCGGGTGTTGCACCCCTCTTTCCACTCCGTTACTTTCGAGTTTCGCCTCGTAGGCTCGCGGCTTCTGAAAGTGTGGGGTAAAACCTTGGCTTTGATGACCGATGACCGATGACCAAAGTCACCGCGGCCGACCGTCGTGGTTTCGGTGCCATCTGCCCCTCTTCCGCGCGACGGATCGCTGTTTGTTAGCGCCAATCAGCTGATGCCCGGTCACCAAGAGCCGTTGGTGGCCGAAAAAAAAAAAAGAATTTGCAGGGCAAGGGTTTGCGTATGGGTGGGTACGTTTTTTTCTTAGCGCGATGAACCCCGCCATCCCACTCCGTAGATGCATCAAACCTACCGAGAACGTTTCCTGAGCCTGCCTGGTGCACTGCAAGCCGCGAAATTGAATCTCAAGGGGGGGCAATCCAGTGGCGACAGCAGAGCAGGAGAGATGCGAGGCGGTGGGTCCCCGGAGGGCGCAAGGCGTGCTGGAAGAAAGTGAAGTAAAAAAAGGGGATCCATGGGCAAGGACCTGGGACCACTTCCTTTTTGTCTTCCCTTCACTCTCTTCCGCTTCGGATCAACCTCTATGAGTCAAGGCCACCCATGCTCAGCTTCTCGTTTAAAAGAGATCTTGCTTCCCCAGACCTCCCGTAGCTCATACCCAATTGCTCATCTATCCTAGTTTGGGATTCCTTTGAGTCTTCTCTTTGCTTTCTCCCTCGAGACTACGCCGGTACTCGAAGCTTCGCCGCACTTCTTGGCTTTGGGACCCCTCATTTCATCATCCCGTTGCTCCTAAAGCGCCCCTTCACGGGCCTCGCCGCAATAACCATCATTTTCCCCTAGGCTCGCATCCTCCTCTCACAATGCCCATGTAAGTCGGAGATGCGATGCTCGGTACCAATGGGCACAGGAAATTGACAAACCGTTGTGTGTTTCAGGCTCAAGGACCCCTCAACCAAGTACAAGAGGTTCCCGACTCTGAATCTTCCAGACCGTCAATGGCCGAATAAGACAATCAACAAGGCCCCGCGATGGCTGGCCACCGATCTCCGAGACGGTAACCAGAGCTTGGTTGACCCTATGGTGCGTGCTGTTTGCCGGTTGCCGACCAATGGCTGCAATTGACTCACGTGTTATTCTTTTGCAGGATGGCGACCAAAAATGGGAGTACTTCCAGATGCTGTGCGAGCTCGGTTATAAGGAAATTGAGGTATCATTTCCCTCGGCCTCACAAACCGACTTCGACTTCACCCGCCGCCTGATCGAGACGCCTGGTGCCGTCCCCGATGATGTCTACCTCCAGGTCCTCTCGCCCTGCCGCGAAGACCTCATCCGCCGCACGGTCGAGGCTGTCAAGGGTGCCAAGAAGGCTATTATTCACATCTACCTCGCCACAAGCGAGTGCTTCCGGAGAATTGTTTTTGGTTTCTCTGAAGATGAAAGCGTTGAGCTGGCCAGCAAGTGTGCTGCCCTGGTCAGGTCTCTGACCAAAGATGATCCCTCGCAGGCCGGTACCGAGTGGGCATTTGAATTCAGCCCCGAGACCTTCTCTGACACAAGCCCCGAGTTCGTCGTGCGTATCTGTGAGGCCGTCAAGGCCGCTTGGGAGCCAACAGCGGAAAACCCCATCATCTTCAACTTGCCTGCCACCGTGGAAATGGCGACCCCCAATGTGTACGCCGATCAGATTGAATATTTCTGCCGCAATATCACGGAACGCGAGAAGATCTGCGTCTCGCTGCATCCCCATAATGATCGCGGTTGCGCCGTGGCTGCTGCAGAGCTGGCCCAGATGGCTGGCGCCGATAGAGTAGAAGGGTGCCTGTTTGGAAACGGTGAACGGACTGGAAACGTTGACTTGGTTACTTTGGCCTTGAACCTCTATACTCAGGGTATTACACCAAACATCGACTTTTCAGACCTTAACAAAGTTATCCAAGTCGTCGAGGCTTGCAACAAGATTGAGGTGCATCCACGTGCTCCTTATGGCGGCTCCCTGGTCGTGTGCGCCTTTAGCGGCTCCCACCAGGACGCCATCAAGAAAGGGTTCCAGACGCGAGAGAAGGAGGGCAAGGCTTACGAGGACTACTGGCAGATCCCATACCTACCCCTGGACCCCAAGGATATCGGTCGCGATTATCAGGCCGTTATCCGCGTCAACTCACAGAGCGGAAAAGGCGGTGCTGCCTGGATCATCCAGCAGCACCTTCACCTCGACTTGCCGCGTGGCCTGCAAGTCGACTTCTCCAGGGTTGTGCAAAAAATGGCCGACGAGAGGAAGCGCGAGCTTGTGCTGTCTGAAATCACGGAGTTGTTCAACAAGACGTACTTCTTCGATGGAAAGTCGCGCTTCGACATTCTGGAATACTCAATCACCCCTGACCGCTCTAACTCGCCTGCACCGCCGGTTCCGGGCAAGACACAAGACACCAAGAATCTTATGAGAGTCTTTGAGGGCGTTATCTCGATTGACGGCGTGGAGCACAGGCTGCGCGGAAGGGGCAATGGCCCCATTAGCAGTCTGGCCAATGCGCTCCGTACTGTCGATGTCGATCTTGACGTTCAAGACTACAAGGAGCACGCTGTTGGCCGTGGCCGTGAGGTCAAAGCTGTCACGTACATTGAGTGTACCGCCCCAGGTGTCGAGGAGAAGGTCTGGGGTGTCGGAATCCACGAAGATGTGGTCCAGAGCTCTCTGACCGCTCTCTTGAGCGCTGCAAGTCAGGTAAGTCAGCTCTTTACCGCTTCACTAACTGGGGCGCTAACCGATGGATTGTGCAGTTCATTGGAAGCCGTCGCGGAAGCCCGGCCGTCGCCCGACCAGTCCCTCAGCGCTCTCCGAGTCAGCATTTGGATCTGAACGGCTCCGTTGGCCTCAACGGCACCCTGAAGGTGCCGAACATCATTCAGGCTCTCGAGGCCAAGGCGGATGAGATGTAAGCCTAGAGAGCTTCGTACCAAGTTTTTGAACAATTTGCAAACGATGTTATGTCTATCTCTGGATGCATGAGGGGAGCAAAAAATGTTACAAATTTGATCGACAAAGCGATTTTTACAGTAGGGGGTAATCGTTGCTGTTTTTCCCACTTGCATTTGCAGTGATCGGGTCCTAGGGATCGTTATGGACGAAGAAGCGGGGCCTGCATAGGGGGCTCGTCAACAAAAAAGGGGGTGGAGGGGTTGGCCATGTTTTTTCCCACCCTGAGCAAAATTGTTAGTGAGTGTCAACGGAATATTAATTACCGCTTTACTTCGTACATCCGACGTAAACTCATATTTCCCTACGTAATTTGGTACTCCCAGAGATCGAATGAGCAGGTGTGTAGGACATTGAAGCCCAACGCGGTACGACCTGCCCTTCAGCATATTCGTCTGGTTGTTAATATCGTTCCCCTCTCGGGCAGCGTTCTCATGCTGGCGTTGTTGTACGGCATAGAGTGCCTGTGTCACACACGACAGTAGCCTGCCGACTGTCGGGGAAGGTCGAAGAAGCAAGAAACGCCATGTTGTGCCCCGCAACGGCGACAAAAGGATTGTGGCGGTCTGGTGGGGAAGAAGGGATCTGCAGCCGCTACAAATTAGTTCCGGTCTTGTCCCCTGACAAGAAAAGGGGCACTTGCCTAATACCTGCCGTTGCTGCGGACGACACTATGCAGCGTCTAGAGACAAACAATGAAGGTGGGCATGTGTAGAATCTATTTTATGCTGTGTTTAATTCGGCTTCCGACATGTTGAACCAGCATCAGTTCTTGCATGCAACTGGCTTGCGCCTGCCTGCACCGTCCATGCGGCGGCCGAGACCCTTCCCACCTGCCGCCAATCGGGCACGCCTCCGGTCTGTCTGGCTTTCTAGAAGTGCAGGAAAACGTCTACGCTGCCTAGCTATGATGCAGACTCCCTGCCCGGTTTGAGACTCCCAAAAAAAACTTCAGGGAGTCATGCGTCCTAGGATCGCCTTGGAGACCAGATCGCAATAGGGGGCATGAAGCGAGCCCTGGGGCGGGAGGGACCCTGTTTTAATTTCGTTTGGGAGCGAATTTTCTGTAGCAGCCAAAGCGCGCCCAGACCCGACGACTCCACGTGTGTGACGCCTTGAAGGTGGATCTCCCATAACTATCAGGGAAGAGCGATGCCAAATCCGTGCATTATGGCGGGCCGGCACGGTGCTGTCCCGCCGGTTTTGTCGGGCCCACACAGTGTTAGGTCTAGAAGGTCAAAGAAAAAACGTCAAGGCAACCTTCTCCCACCGCCATCCCAAGCAGCTGGCCAACGACGTTGACTGCCTTGTCATAACTATACTGGGCCGTCACAAAAGAAACGCCCGTCATCCTTTGGCTGGCTCTCCGTCTTCGTCCCTATCCTGCTTGCAGCCAAATCACCTATAGAAAGCAACTGTCTCGCCTGCCTGTAGTAAGGCTCTCTAGGGCTCCTCTTCGACACGTTCTTTTTCCCCCGTCGTCGTTTTGACCGCCCCGCAAGTCATTTTCTTCTCTCCTGTTTTTGAACGTTGCTTTTTGGCGCAAGGCAGGCGGCAACAAAAATTGGCGGGCATCCACCAAAAACCTGACTACTCCTTTGGTGCTTGCTGCTTGTTGACAAAAAAATTTGAAAAGTTCCCAGACCCGCACAACCAACACAGCGTCCTTGGGCTTGTACCTAAACTCTCTATTCTCCGCTCGGTGAGGCGCCTCTACCTACCACTCTTTTTTCCCTCCACATTTCCCCAAATCTCCCAAGTTCTTGTAGGCTTCCTACCTATCCAAAGCGGTGGACTTCTAACAAGGCAGAGCGTAGAAGGCGCGACCTTGACTCCCGGAAAGTCTGCAGCGCTCTGATCTCCCCGGGATCCCAAACCCTGGTCCGATAAGCCGCTCGCGGATCTTCGACCCCCCGCTTGTTCCACGCAAACTTTAGTTGCACGGAAAACCGACCTTTCCACCCCAGGACCGAACCTCCTACTCTTCCGCGCAGAACCAACTTGCTCGTCCGCCGCCCGTCGAATCTGGCATTCAAAAACAACCATGGAGGGCGCACCGGATATTAACACTGTCCTCACCAACTCGCTGAGCACTGGTAAGTAGACCGCCCGCACTTCTCCCACTTCGGCCTACTTCGCATAGATCGCGTCGTGCCGCACTCGGCCGCGACTCCTCGTGCTGACATCTCCTTCTCCAGACGCGACGCTACGAAATGCCGCCGAGCAGCAACTTACCCACGCTGCCGAGACGAACTTTGTATGTTTTTTTTTGTCATTCTTTTTTTGCTCTTTCTCGGTCGTCTTGCGCGTCCAGGCTGCCTCAGCATGCTAATGTAACTCCGCGACTACCAGTCACAATACCTCCTGACCCTCGTCCAAGAGTTGGCAAATGAAAATGCCCAAGGCCACATCCGAGCCGCCGCCGGTATTGCCCTGAAGAACGCGTTCACAGCCCGCGAGTTTGCGAGACAATCTGCACTACGGGCGAAATGGCTCCAGCAGACAGACCAAGAGACCAAGACACGTGTTAAGCAGCTCTCGCTCGAGACGCTCTCATCTAGCAATGCGCAGGCAGGGCAGGCAACGGCGCAAGTCCTTGCTTCGATTGCCGTAATCGAGCTGCCGCGGAACCAATGGCCCGACCTAATGCACGTCCTGGTCAGAAATGTCAGCGAAGGCACTCCTCACCAGAAGCAGGCGTCCCTGACGGCGATCGGTTTTATTTGTGAGAGCCAGGACCAAGACCTCCGAGCGAGCCTGGTCAGCCACTCCAATGCCATTCTCACAGCCGTTGTCCAGGGTGCCCGAAAAGAAGAGACCAACGAGGATGTCCGTCTCGCTGCCATCACCGCTCTCGGTGACTCGCTCGAATTTGTCGGCAACAACTTCAAACACGAGGGCGAGCGCAATTACATTATGCAGGTCATCTGTGAGGCTACACAGGCTGAGGATTCACGCGTCCAGCAAGGTGCATTTGGCTGCCTGAACCGCATCATGGCCCTTTATTACGAAGACATGCGCTTCTACATGGAGAAAGCTCTGTTTGGCCTTACCATTCTGGGAATGAAGAGCGCCGATGAGGACGTTGCCAAGTTGGCGGTCGAGTTCTGGAGCACTGTCTGCGAGGAGGAAATTGGCATCGAGGACGATAATGCACAGGTATGGCATTTTACTCGTACTGTGTTGCACAAACTCGGCTAACACGTGTTATAGGTCGAGAGCTCCGACCAGATAAGACCGTTTTACAACTTTGCCCGCGTTGCCACGACGGAAGTGGTACCCGTCCTACTCAGCCTCCTCACCAAGCAGGATGAGGATGCCGCGGACGACGAGTACAACATTTCTCGCGCTGCCTACCAATGCCTGCAGCTATATGCTCAGGCCGTCAGTGCCGCCATCATCCCCCCTGTTATCCAGTTCGTAGAGGGCCATCTCCGCAGCGACGACTGGCACTTCCGCGATGCTGCCGTTTCTGCATTTGGCGCGATTATGGACGGTCCTGACGAAAAGGTCTTGGAGCCCATTGTCAAGTCGGGTATGCAGCCTCTTATCAGCATGATGGAGGATCCCTCGGTGCATGTCAGAGACTCGACCGCCTACGCTCTGGGCCGCATTACCGAAGCGTGCTCCGAGGCTATTGATCCCGCGCAGCACCTCGACCCCCTTATCCAGTCATTGTTTGTCGGCCTGATGAGCAGCCCCAAGATGGCAGCTTCATGCTGTTGGGCGCTCATGAACATTGCAGAACGGTTTGCTGGAGAGGCAGGTGCCGACCAGAATGCCCTGACACCTCACTTCAACCAGAGCGTCAGCAACCTCCTGGCGGTTACGGCCAAGCTTGACGGAGAGGCCTCTGTGCGGACTGCTGCGTACGAGGTTTTGAACGTCTTTGTTCAGAGTTCCGCTAATGCCAGTCTTTCTGCTGTCGCGTCGCTTTCAAACGTCATCATCGAACGCCTGGAGGGTACCATTCCCATGCAGTCCCAAGTTGTCAGCGTTGAGGACCGCATCACCCTGGAGGATATGCAGACCAGTCTCTGCACGGTTCTGCAAGCCATCATTCAGCGACTTGACAAGGAGATTGGCCCCCAGGGTGACCGCATCATGCAGGTTCTTCTCCAGATTCTCAACACCGTTGGGCCCAAGTCGAGTGTTCCTGAGGCTACCTTTGCTACGATCAGTGCCCTGTCAAACGCCATGGAGGAGGAATTCGTCAAGTACATGGAAGTCTTCTCGCCGTTCCTGTACAATGCGCTCGGAAACCAAGAGGAGCCGAGTCTTTGCGCTATGGCCATTGGCCTGGTTAGTGATATTACACGATCTATGGGTGAGCGCAGCCAGCCGTACTGCGACAACTTCATGAACTATCTCCTGGAGAACCTCAGGGTGCGTATCCTCATCCCCAACCCAAGCAATTTCTGTCTGCCTTGATTCTAACACTGTCTGCAGAGCACCGCCTTGTCCAACCAGTTCAAGCCCGCTATCCTTCAATGCTTTGGTGATATCGCCGGTGCGATCGGCGGTCACTTTGAAACTTATCTCCAGGTCGTTGCCCAGGTTCTCCAGCAAGCTGCAACCGTTACGGCTACCGTGGACGGCCCGTTTGAGTTGTTCGACTATGTTGTTTCCCTCCGCGAAGGCATCATGGACGCTTGGGGTGGTATTATTGGTGCCATGAAGACTAGTGGCAAGAGTAAGTGTCATCGCTCCTTGGACCACGTGCTCTTCTAACTGACTGGCCGTCAACAGCATCGGTTCTTCAACCCTATGTTCCTTCCATCTTCCAGCTGCTCAACACCATCGCCACGGATACCAACCGCAGCGAGGCGTTGATGCGAGCATCCATGGGTGTCATCGGGTGAGCGCTCTCTCCCCAAGGCGAAATGTAGCGTGTGCTAATGTCTTTCAGTGATATTGCGGATGCCTATCCCAATGGCGAGCTGGTTGAGGCGTTCAGACAGGATTGGCTCACGACACTCATCAAAGAGACACGCTCGAACCGCGAGTTTTCGCCTCGCACGATCGAGACGGCTCGCTGGGCGCGCGAGCAAGTCAAGCGCCAGATTGGCGGTGCTCAAAATATTATGCTTCAGTCATGAAACTGAAGAGCGAGTTAAGCTATCACCTTACAACCTTTTGCGTCACATGCGACATCGGATTCCCGCTTTCGAGAATCGGCATCTTCGTCAATCCCCAAGTTTCCTAGCAGCACCCCTCATCCCCCTTACCCCCCTCCAGCTCACACGACACGACACGGCACGACACCCATGACCCTGACCCGACATGCACAGTTAGTGTGTATATAGAACCCACGAATCCCTAATCACCATACCCTTCATCAAGGCACTTCACGGCACTACACAACACTTTACTACACTACACCTTTACCCCCCACGCGGCTGCTGGCAATGTTTGTTACTGTTTATGAGAATGGACTGGGATGACGATAGAGTGATATCATGTACTGTTTTCACGCTCCTAGATCAGGGCGATGAAACCAAGATCAACATCATGTAGAAGGCGGGACGGATTCATACAAAAGGCAGGGGATCGGCTGGCTGACCGGGTGTAACCTTGTTCAAGTGAACGGGATATACCAGATATGGAGTTTGGGCTGTCGATGGCTTTTGGCGTGGACCAAGGAGCTTCTCGAGTAACAGGAAAGGGAGGGCTCATAGACCATGATCCTTTTTCCCCCTATGGCAGCCGGGTCACACGGACTTGGTTTGCGCGCTTGGGTAGCGTCCGGGGATGAAGCGGCTGTAGCAACACCACGTATTAGTCATGCATAGGACGATTGCGTGGGTGAGAGACCAGTAGTCCCTAGAGGTTCAAGTCTGGCTGGGCACGATCGAGTGATCGAGAGCCCCTTGGGTGCCACTTGTGCCTAGAAGCGAAATAAACTCACATTCCCCCAATTTCTGTGGCTCTTGGTGTGATGTCGTAAAAGGGAGCGTTCTGAGCGGTGGTTGCAACTTTGGACCGGGTCGACTGTCCAGGCATGCAGCAGAGGAGGAACAGTCCAATCAGAAGATAGGTACCTAGGTAAGAAATGGTATGGGCAGACCAGTAGAATGCCGGCGAGCAGGGAAAGATGCATTGCCGAGTGTGGGGGTTCTTAGTTGCTGCTTGCTTGCGGCATCTACACCACGCTACACTGGACAGTTGCAGATGACATACAGTGGACTGTAGCATAGATAGGTACCTAGCGTAGCAGCGCAGCAGTGCACTGGTGGCTTAGGCTCGAGTTTTTGTTGCAACACTGCGGTGCTGGTGATTCGACCAGTCACCGGCCACTACCTATGAGCGACGGAGAGGACACCCCGGGGAAGGGGGAGAGGAAGAGGAGGCGCCCGGTGATGCCCAGCCCACTGCCTGCCCCGCCTGCCCTTAATACCTACTTCAATCCCTTGAAATATTTGTTCGCGCGGTACTTTAAGGCTTGGCTACATAGCCTTTGGACCAAAATTGCCCCGGCATTCTTTTCTTTTTTTTTTTTTTTTTTTTTTTTTTTTT
>Ga0247765_1000912_pt1 | contig 18160 bp, 12 predicted proteins | sample UWRJL106311C6_FD_179949 | JGI IMG/M metagenome (GOLD analysis project Ga0247765, IMG submission 179949) | Plant litter microbial communities from Arlington Agricultural Research Station in Wisconsin, United States - UWRJ-L106-311C-6 | ecosystem: Environmental > Terrestrial > Plant litter >... | reverse complement strand
CCTCTTACTTTTCCCCCCCCCCCCCCCCCCCCAACATTTACTATCGCAACAAGTGAGCAATGGAGCCTCAGACTGGATGATGCCTAGCGCTGGCGTCGCTCACCTGCGCAGATACCCCGGGAGCTGCAACCATGGAGTTCTTTGCTGCTGGGTGCGGCAAGCCGCCAATCCCTTCTCGAGAGGCTCGTGGATTGTATACAGCGGCCGGGTTTTGGGGGTTCTCGAGCATAAGCTTCTCCAAGGTCCTTAGACCATCGATTTTACAAGGCAAAGAATTTCCTGGGGCCCTTCAGCTCCGATCATCAGGCCGGGCCCACAATAAACATCGTCCAGAACCAGCTCCAGAACCAGCTCCGAGGTCAGGAGCCCAGATCACGGAATCACTACGTTAGTCTCATCTCGCGCTACCCTGGAATCGCTCAACGGGCCCTTGGTTATGTGGGATTTTACAGCGCTCATGAAAATTGCTTGTGTTCACAAGCAGAGTACTATAAATGCTGCAATTCATTGCACAGCAAAGACTTATGCGCGCGTGAGCTTTACTCTTCCGCTGTATCCAAGTCCACCCATTATGCACAGAACTAGAGGCGCGAGGGAACGCATTATCCGATAAAAGAAGATGTCCAACACATGATGCTACCGTGAGATGACTTCGGATGTTTGTTTCCGAGAAATCCGATGTCAGTGGCACATTGTGGACAAACGCGCCACCTAGACGCAGCTCGTTGCAACCCAAGATGAACATTTCCCTGGCGAGCGCGCAGTGCCGCATTTCTTACCCGCCATGTGACTAGAGGCCGTGGGTTCCGGTAGCCAGACTCCAGGTTGTCAAAATGCATAAATTCCGATGATTCTTGGTTGTGCAGAGCGATACTAGTCCTAGCTGGTGTCCATGGCAAATCCGGGAAAGGGACTTGGAGCTGGGTTGCACATACATTTAAATGTATGTGCGGTAGAGCATTTGTCTTACACAAGGACGCTGTGTAGCAAACGGGATGCGAAACTGGGGTTCGAGCGATAGGACCCACGATACATCCTCTCGACCTATTGTGGGGAGTGTAGGGATTGGAGCCATCACCGCCAGTTACACGTCACAGGGTCTGATGTCACTTGTTGACATGTTCCTGTGCAAAGCAGCCCCTGGCCGCCGACTCCATGTCAGACGAAAGTTCGGATAACTCGCTGGGCGCAGCAGGAACCAGAACACGAAGATGCAGCGAGGTCAAGTCACGAAACATGGTTTCGGTAAGCTGATGATATGCAAGGATGCCGAATGAAAACGCGGTTCTCGGAATTGAGACTTGAGAGAATTGAAGGAGATGGTCTCGGCAGCTCCGGACAGGACATGATCAGCCCTGAGGGGCCACGCAGCAGAGAGGACGTGGGCTTTGCCTAGAATCAAACAAGTATAAAGAGATGTCGACGCCATCAGTTTTTCTAGACCAGAACCATCAGCCTTTACTCATTCAAACCAGACAGCACTCACTTGCCTTTCACAACAAATTTCAACAACCACTTCTATCCAACCTCCAACCATCCAAAATGCTTAGCCACACCGTCGTCATTGCCTTGATTGGCGCTCTTGCCGGCCAGGCCACCGCCCAGAGTTGCACTGTCGGGCAAAAGTACTGCGGCGCCACTCTTCTGAACGGGTCGAGTAAGTCTTTTTCATTATTGATGGGTCAGGTCAAGCGAGGAAACGAGAGGAAGGAAAAGCACAATACCCACAAGAACAGAGACATGACTGACTACACTCTACCACCCCAAATAGACGACGCCTACTGGCATCACCAGATGGAGATCGCTCAGGGTGGCCTCGAGCCTGGACGTCGCTGGGACGCTCTTTGGACCTGCCAGGCTGGCAATACCCTCTCGTACGATGACTATTGCCCCCGCACCGGTCTCTTGTGCCAGCCCAACCGCAGCCGCAAGTGCAACCACCCTTCCAACGATTGTTGCGCGGCAGCCTAAATGACTGGACCAAACAACTCTCGTCGCCTACCAAGACATCCACTCGGCAAGCTATTAGCCTTCACGATGAGGGCTGTTTCCAGCCTTGGAATGGCAGAAATATCACGGGCGGGGATTGATGGGGGGTACCAAAGACATTAGATTGTTGTTGCACATTGATGGACTTCTTTTCTCTCGACATCTAGGTACCTACCTTAGATAGATTCTTTCTTCTTTGGGCCCCATTTTTTGTTAGAAATCTCACTTTGCTTTTGGGCTGCCACAGATAAATCTACGCGGTGACTCCAGTCTATCTTGTGTGTCATGTGTCCCTACTACTGACCTAGGTGCCTTGCCTTTCGTCAAGACTATTCTAAGTGGATACTGTTACAGCAAATGTAAAGTAGGGAGAAACGCAGTTAATATCAAGGGTCTGTACTAAACGTTGTCGAAGGTGTTTTCGTGTCTTGGCCCAAAATCTCGTTGATCTTCATCTGAATCTTCTTCCCCATGTCCACACCTTCTTCGATAAAAGCATGCCAATACTCGGGCTTCCCCTTCTCGATCGCATCGAAAGCTAAATATGTGCCAACCACCGGTTAGCACTGGACACCACAATCAGGGGGGCGGAGGAAAAGAACATACAGCCTTGGTCAATATATTTTAGGAGAGCCGTCTCCCACTGGGTACGTTCATCGCATGGGGACAAGATGGGATTCATCCAGTTGGTGGTCGAGGAAAGCGAAGTCTTGGTATCCGGGTTCAGAAGGACCATAGCGCCCAAAAGGGAGCGCCGAGAGCTGAACTCGGCCCTGATCTTCACCGCGCGGATCTTGCAGTCCAGCTCGAGCCAGTCGCGCACGCAGTCGCGCGCTGGGTACAAGTACGCACTCGAGCACGCGCAAAAGGCCAGCCACGCCGACACAATGATGGCGTTCCAGTCTTGGAACGCACACGATGCCACGGCGAGGCCCCACTGGCTGACAATGCAGAGCTGGAGCAATCCCATGACCAGCTGGCTTCGAGGTGTGTGGTTGCCATTGGTGTTGCCGCCGTGTCCTGCTGCTGCGCGGTTGAGAGGTTTGTTGAGTAGCGAGTTAACAATGGTGCTGCCACCATAAAACAGCCACCAATCCGAGCCATTAAGGCTGTTTGTGGCTACCACCACGCGCTTATACTCGGTCATTCGCCCATCGAGTAGCTTTCGCGGTGGCCCACCGTGCGAGTGTTTTACCGCCAATCCCGTCAGGGGGAGGAGTAGCAGGTAGGCTGCTGCGATATAGAGCCCCGAGGCAAGACTCGTGGCAACGGCTAAGCACCAGAGGAGCCAGCCCAGTAGTGATAGCAGCCGAAAGCGCAGCGGCGACCACCAGGCACGGTCGGTCTTGAACAGAGCACGCCAAAACGGTAGACGCGACTCTTCAAAAGCTTGCTGCAATGCCACATGACTCTCATCTTTCAGGACCACAATGACTTCTAGCTTTTGTTTTCGAATGTTGTCCTGCCGCATTCGAGGATTAGGGTTGGGGATATCCACAGCGGAGCTCAGTGACCCCAACCAGAGGCGGGTCGTCGTCGGGGTGCTGCTGGGGTATAGATCGCCGAATCGACCGTCGATGCAGTGCAGCGTCGCGCTACGATCGAAGCTGTCAAGACAACAGGCGTTTTCATTGTCGCGCGTCTGCAGAAGCAGCCTGGCCCCTGCAGGAGTGATAGCCCAGTTCCACAGCTGAACGCGACCGGTAAGATGGAAACCGTGCAGCTTCGTAGGGAGGTCGATAAACTCAACCAGTGCAGTGAGTGGCAGAATGCCCGCAAGCTGCTGGATGTAGACGGGCATTTCCGGTAGGGACAGTGGCACCCCCATTTTCGTGTTTCCCAACGGTATCTATTCAGAACGAATACTTGATGAGATTGCTGGGGAAGGTTAAAAAAATATGGGAGAGAGAGGAAGGGGGAGAAGACTGGATGCTTCCACTGCGACAAATGTAGTCACGATAGCTCTGCAAGCTTTGTGTCTCTTATTGCTCGTTGCTTTCTGGCTAATAGTAAGGCGTAGTTGTAAGGCGTCGCTGCAAACCACTCTTTGCGGCTCAATAGTGGGTTGTTCGTGCAACTTTAGCGTGGTCAGTAAGACGAGATGGACGTTGAGAAGCGTCAATTGGGCTGTGACCAAGCCGCAGGCTTCCACGTGATACTCTCATGCAACCGCGACTCACGCCGCATGGGGAATGCCAGGGGAAGCGCTCCGCCCCTTCCCTGATTGGGTCTACTTTCCTGCCTTGTTGCCTGCGTGCGACCCGGTCAGGTGACAACACTGTCAAACATATTCTTCACTTCCACAATCTCACATCTAACAGCGACAATACCGCTGCAAAATATTGTGCAATAAAGGCCATTGATGTGCAATTCCTGTGCAATTGCTTCGCAAAGTTTGGATCTCGCCCCTCAAAAGGCTCACTCCTCCCCGGTGTGCTGCAGAACGATTTCTTGCGCAGTAAAAAAGCCAAAGTGGCGCGGCACGGCGCCTCCCGTTTTGGTCAGACCTGCATCCCCGGACGTAGCCGTCTCTCCTCCTTGGGAGCCCTCTTGGGGGACTGAAGCCGGGAATGCCAGCTCTATTGCGTATTTGATCCGTGAAGGTGGCAATGAAAAGAAAGCGAGAAAAGAGTTTTGAATGACGGCCAGCAAATGGAAAGAAAATTGGCATCTGCTATTCTAGTTCGGTGTGGCATGGCCACGCTTGATAATCACACGCCCCCTCTCCCTGCAAGTCTATTCGCTTCGTTTCCCTCCCTGGGACATCCAAAACCAATCAGCTGGCCGTCACTATGCAGCCTCCTGGGCAATTTTTGTTGCAGCAAAGCAAGCGGCTTGACGAATCAACGTTGGGCGGCAAGCACACAAACTTGACAAGCACCACACACACAAGTGTGTGCGCCCAGGTGCGCAGGGTTATCTCGCAGGTTGGGCTTTAGTTTCGCCAACCCAAACAATAATAAACCCTCACTACTGAATGTTTGCGAACAAGCTCTCCGCTACCGCTACCTAAGGTATTTGACGTTCTTATTGTCGACAAGTTTTGTAAAATAAATAGGATACAACAATGAGCGACCATGTTGCGGCAACCACGGACCCCGCATCGTTGTGGTACAACCCCGTTGCTGTGATCATCATCGCCATGCTCCTCGGCAGCGACATTGTGCACAGCGCGCTCGCACAGTCATCCGGCGTGCCATTTGCACCCGTGTGTTTTAGTTTCGGCTGGTTGGCCTACTCCTTTTCCGCCTTGTCGGCTGTCTTTCGGTGTGATGGCCGCCTGCTCCCCGCGCCCGACATTGCCGGACTCAAAATCTTCAACCTCAGGACGGGAAGCGTCCGGACCAACCGAAACTGGGCGGTATCCCAGCTGATGAGCACGCTGGAATCGCGCATCGCTCGCGACAACCCCATGTTCCGCGACGGTCTCCGCATCACGGTTTTTCGACCCATTACCGATAATTATTATTATTACGGTGACACATATTCCCCATCGTCGTCGCCACCCGAGGAGCCACCTCTAGCTGCTGCTGCTGTTCGGGATGAGACCATGGCAACTACCAAGAAACCAATGGCTCCGAGTCGAGCAGCAGCGGCAGTCGCCAGATTATACATCTTCCACCGCCGAGTTGACATAATCAATCTCGTTGTCATTTTCATCCAAATTGGTCTCGCCATCGCCAGCATTCTCCCCTGGGAGGAGGAGGAGGAGGGGGAGGCGGGAAAGAAGGACGGAAACAAAAACTGGGTCACATTACTTGTGACCCTATCCGGAATCTTTATCAGTTCCTGCTTCGCATCGCTACCTCAGTGGGCTGCGGAAAAAATACCCGACCCGCGACAGGTAAAAGACGGCCTGTTCGCGCTGACGCGCGGGCAGGGTTTCAAGGATATTATCGTCATTGACACGGGCAAGACGACGGGTTGGTTAGATTTGGATAAGCTGGCGGCGGCGGAGCCACCCCGTAGCCAGTGGCGGAATTGGCCACGAAAAACCAAGAAGCCAAAAGCTTCACCAAGACCTTTGACCGCCACCGCCCCAACCCCCGTGACCACTGCTTCGACCACAGGGGAAAGTGGACCAGGAGGAGAAAGTGGACCAGGAGGAGAAGGAGTAGGAGGGGGTGGTGGCATTATGCCCTCAATCTGGACAAGATCGCATACGGTTCTGGGCGTTCCCCTACAACTTTGGCTCACGCGTGTGGCCGTCTTGACCCATGCGGCGCTGTGGCTGGGTATTCTCGTGGCCATGTGCACACTGAAAAGCGATCAATGGTACCTGCTAGGGATTGCCGCATTCGGCTTAGTCGCCAATCTTGCCGTCATGTCGGCCGAGACGGTACCGTTTCATGGGCTGCCCGATCTGAACATGGAGGATGCCATTGCCACGGCGAGGGTTATGGACGGTATCATGGACTTTGAGACAACGTATGCATGTGGTCGGCCTTTACTACGCGAGCTCCTCGGCCGACCCATGACCAGGGAAGAAGAGGCATGGTGGAATGGTGGTGACAACAACACTAAGGGAAAAGCTGAATTCATCGCCCAGAGGATAAAGGAGCACCGCATTCGAGGCTATCCCCGCTCCACGAGATCCCCGGAAAAGCAGAAACAAACAGCAAAGTCGGCAGGCAAGGGAGTCGTCATCACTTCGGTTCGGGAGATGGTGGACCTCGAGGCTGGCCCAATCCAACCTGTAGGGTCTCCGAATCCGGGGGATGATCTTGGCGATATAGATCTAGGAGCGTTCTAAAAAGCCTGAGCAGGATAATGGGGTAGTTGTTCCCTTGAGAGGACTAAGTAATGGCATATCTTAACCCCCTTGTCTAAAACTGCCCCCTCAACCATACGTAAGCCTCCGCACGGGGATCCTTCTCTATGGGAGTTATCCGCGATTTCCACACAGCTGGGCAGTCCAGGGTGCTATCCCACCTCATTTACTTTATGTGTCTAGCTTGAGGAACTGTAGTCTCGGAAAGACCATGGCAGCGGTGGACGGATGGTTGCCCGTTTCCTCCCGGCCGCCGTCTTCCGGCTCGGTGTTTCCGGCAGGAGAGGGTTCCATGACGGCAACCCCGCCGCCCATGCCACTACCACCATCTCCTCCCGCATCTCCAAGCGCCTGATGCTTTGAGACCAAATGCTCAACCCGGCTCTTCAAATCTTGCAACATTGGACTGAGATTGTCGACATTCTTGCCCGAGAAGAATTCTATCATGTCTCTGAGAATTTTAATCCCTTCGGCGTCATGAGAGAGGTCCAAGTAGTACCGGGCGATCCGTTCCTGGTTTTGCAGTGAGCCCAAAAGTCGTTCACGGACTATTCTGGCCGAATTGAATCGTTTGGCGAGGATTCTGTAAGTCTCGGCGGCACAGCCAACCTTCCCCAGCTGCAGCTGAACAGTAAAAATCCACATCAATGACCTGATCGTTTCCGGGTGGTAGAGACCAAGTCGCTCTTGATGAATGTGGAATATGTCCCTTGATCGGAGCTCCACCAAGTCCCATTTTTCAATCGTCACCTCCGACCCGGTTTCAGAGTCTCTGTCATCGCGGCTGTCGTTTACCGTGGTCGGGATGGCGTCTTCCACATCAATATCCGTACAGAGACCAGTCGAGCACCTGGTAGCAATCAACTCTCTTCTAGCCGTCTGCGTGTCAGGGTGCAGTTCGCCCAGAACTTTTCTTCTGGCAGCAAAGACTTGGCGGAAAACACTAATTGCCTTCTCGTCTTCCCGGAAATCTCTCAACACAACGGCATAGTCGAAACGCGTCATCAGAGACGCGGGATGCTCAGCACCTAGCACGTCGCCCCTTGCCTGCCATTGCCACACCGAGTCCAGAACCCGCTGAATCAGGTCCGAGTTGGCATCCTCAAATTGGGACTTTACCGTTGCAGCAACCCGCAGCGCGTACAACATGGTAGGGTGTACCCAGTTCTCAGTGCCCAGAGTTGTGAGACATTCTTCCAGCAGCGTCTCGTCGGCCTCTTCGGTGCCTCCCGCCCTATCGGTTGGGGGGATGGCGGGCGACTTTTTGCTCCGGCCCGACATGATCTGTATCTTCCTGAGTACTGCCATGACACAGCGTTCCGCTTCTTCCAGCTCGCCGATGAGGCAGTTTGTGTGTGACAGCTCAGTTTCCAAGCGGAGCATGTGCAGCGTGTCGAGGCCAACATCTCCAGTACCTCGATGCGAATGCTCGGCGACCTTGGACAGCAGAATAGACTTCGCTGTTTCATAGTCGCCGGCTGAGCGGTGGCAGTGCGCCAGCTCCGTTGTGAGCCTCAAGACTAGAGGGTGGTGTTGGGGAAGCGCGGCTCCTGCAGTCTTCAAGAGTGGCCCGGCGGTTTCTACGGCTTCCACCAAGCGGCGCTGAATCCTAAAGATGTATACCAACGTGAGCCCCGTCTCTAGGTAAAAGGGGTGTTTTGGCCCCAGCTCTTGTCCCAAGACGGGCAAGAGTTTGTTGCTCTCCTGTTCCGCATCATCCATGTTTCCCACGAGCGCCAGGAGACCTACCCGCAGCCTCGCAGACCTGAGCGTCTCAAAGTGCCTTGGCCCGAGCCTATCCCTGAACCCCTCCCAAGCGTGTGTTGCATTTTCCAGTGCCCTTCGGTACCTGCCGCGGAGCATGTCGACAAAAGCCGCGCAGTACTGGAACTTCTCTTTGCCCATATCTGCGCCGAGAAACTCGGATTCGACAAAAAGCGTGCTTGATGAGATAGCACGCGTCAGCTCTGGCCTTTGTGGCGCACCTTGTCGGTCAGGACTATCCAGGTACCGTTGGTGGTATTCATTTACGGACCGCATCGTATCGACCGCCTTATCCAGTGTACCTTGAAGGCCATAGGCGACGGCGAGGTCACGTTTGACGCGAAAATTGAACTTGTCTTCTGTCGCCCCCCCTTGCCCCGAAGCCACCAACTGTTCCAGGAGATCCGCGGCCTGTTCGTAATCTCCAATGTTCATTACCGAGACAGCGTGCCACCGTTTCACCTCCTTGATTAGCTGTATCGGAATGCTGCCCCTGTCCCCTTGGAACCTAGTGCTCAGTTCCCTCAACTTCTGCTCCGCTAGTTGAAAATGCCCCTGCAGCAACATGGTCACGGCCTCTCCGATTTGGACGTCAGTCATGCCTCGCGGATCTCCCTCCCCCAGTCTCGCTATCTCTGTGAGGCTCCGCATCGCTTCTTCATAGCTGGCCTGGGCGTGCTTCAAATTGCCCCTTGCGAGACATGACCTCCCGTGCCTCGCCGACGACTTCCATGACCCCGACTGCTTGACTTGGCTTGTGGGCGCGGGTGAGCTTGGGCCCGCGGTAGACTCCATGGCGAGGTTGCCGCCATGTTCACCTGAGGTTGCCGCGGATGGTATCTTGGATTCAGCCGTGTGGTTGTGACGCCCGGTTTCCCGTAATTCCTCAGATCGACCGATAATCTCATACATCTTCTTTCTAAACTCGTCGTCGATGGTTTCGAGCGGAATGCTCTGTCGTCTACGAGCAATAAAATTTTGAATAACGAGAAGCCTACCCTGCAGAGGGTTGCGGTTGGTCGGTGGATCGGCTCGCCCGCTTCTTTGCTCAGACTCGGAAGGCATCCAAACCATGACGGGGAGCGGTTTTAGGAAGTTGCCATGTGACTTCCTGGCGAAATACTCGCTTCGATCGGCGAAACGGAAATCGATGGAGCGGAATTCTGCGACAAGCGCTGGTTTGCTGTTTGTGGCCTTGGTCCCTTCTGCAACCATTCTGTCGCTGAAGGTTCTCCTGATGCATGTAATGGCGTTGTCATAATCATCAAGCGTGGGCCTGGTCGGAATGTTGGTCGGGAGGTCCAAGAACAGGAGTCCAAGCGTGTTCATAGCTATCTGCTCGTTAGCATCGTGGGCGAGTGCGTGTTTGACGAACCAGGCACCGATGCCATGGGCGACGAAAATAAACAATGGTTCCTCGTGTGTTGCAGCCCGGGGTTGATCTTCTTGCGAACCCGACATCTGAGAAGCGTCGACTGATTCGGAGTAGATGCGGAGTACTTTTTTCTGAAACGAAGCCAAAGCATCCTGGACAGCACTTTTGCTCCGCTCCATCATGTCCGACATGCGCAGCCGATGTACCCGAGCTTGGTAGCTCTTGCTGGCTTTCTTGGCCACATTTTCGAACCACGACTCCAACGATGAAGCCCGTCGCTTGGTGCCACGATCACGTAAGGCGTGAACAAGAATGTAGTTTATGCTGGAAAAGTGAGGTATCAGCACGACATGTTGAAAGGATTGAGTGAAGCCAAAGACTCACGCAAATGGAGGACATTTCTTGGAACTCGATAACGGCGAAAGACCGCTCTCCGATCGTTGTATTGGGATTGGCATGACGTCGCAAAATGGAGCTGTGACATGAGGTGATTGAACCGTAGTGAAATCTTATCGGCGCAGTGGTGCTGCGAGCGAGGTATTACCTTGAGGACTGATGAGCATCGGTATGTCGGGGACTGGGCGTGTGGGGAAAAGACCCGGGCACGCCGGGACCACGAGTCCCTGTCGGGTGTGGCGGGGTTAGGAAAATTTTGTCAAGAATGGGCTCAATGGGGATTTGTGATGATGACTCGTGGCTTCCTCTGCAGGACATGAGGGTGCGGAGTGCCGCCGAGTAACTATTATCATTGGTCAAAAGTGGATTGGCTGGGCGTCTCCGACCCTGCTTCCTCACCCCCGAGATGCGCCTGCCTCACACCCCCAAGGTGGCCGCAGCAGCGTGCAGGAGGCCCCTCTACACAGTGGCGCAAACCTGGTTTTGCACGTCAATCGATCCAAAGCCCTCCGCTCGTAATTTCGAGCCGGAATCGCAGACCCATTGCGGCATTCTGGTACCCAAGTTTTGCTTCCTCAACTCCGCGCATGGTCTGAAAGCGAAGTCGATTTCATCAGGTGCACGTCGTCACGCAGAATTGATCTTTTGTTGAAGTCGAAACGCCTGGAGGGGCACTGGGTGTGTCAATTCAGGACAACCAGGCTGCAGGTGGATGCGACCATGTGGCCCCACCACACAATTGATAGGCGCCGTGGCTTGCAGGCTTTTTATGCTCAGGCTCTCAGGCTTCTTCCCGGTCTGGTCGCCATGAGGCTCTCCGACAAGAAGGGCTCGGCGCAGTTACGCCCGCCTGCTCAGAGCCTTTTCGGTCACCTTTTCCCAACCCGCCTTCCCATCAACCTACTGGTCATCTTTCTACACGACTCGACGGCATTGCGCCTCAGTTATCGTGTTTGTTTCCAACGCCCGAGGCAAAAGTACCAAACACGGCGCCATGGAGCACCTCAAAGTCACTCACAAGGCCATTCCCGAGGTGGAAATAACGCGCGTCTTTGACACAGACATCTACTCGCAGGCGATACCTGGCCGCTTTGGCGAAAACGACTACGGTTTTCGCAAGTTTCTCGAGTTTCCTGAGCTGCACGGATGGAAACTAGACCCTGAGTATCGCCTAGTCGCTAGCCTCGACTGCGATGACCCTTCGTCTCCTGCATGTGGCAAAGCCGCCGTATCACCGCTCGCCGACAAGCTTGCTGGCTTGCTACAGACGTGGCTATTCTTCGGTCTCATTTACACCGTGGTGAAGGACGAGCGAGGCCCGATTCTCAACTTTGAAGGGCTATCGCCGCCAGATCAACGCTACGTCACCACTGAGCACTTGGAGAAGGCGCTCGAGACAGCACGAGATCATGTCAAGGCAATGAAGGACGAGGATCATGACGCGGCGAGGCTCTATATGATTCAGCTTGAAGGCGTGCTGCATCACGCCAAGATGGTCGTCCGAAAGAACTGCGCGCAGGATCCAGATCCACCCCACAAAGTCCGGTATGGGTTGAATCCACAGCAACCGCATCTTTTCGTCACGGATGAGCTCGCGCTGTCCCTCATGGTTCTCGGCGAAAGGCTGGCTTCGTGGAAAGCAAGGCTCATGCACGACACAAACACATTTATCCGTGGATGGCACAAAGAAGAGGAGGACGAAGGCTGGGGGCCTCCGCGATTGGTTTTTGACCGCATGAAGAACGATGGGTGGTGTAACCGAACGGTCCGCATTCTTCAGAGCCAGCTCCGATGCAACGCAACTTTGCTACTGGCAGCTTACCTTTCGGACAGAAATAGAGACAAGGGAGGAGATCCTTCCAAGTCGCACATCTGCAAAGGCGATGACTGCAGACTGGAGGTGTCGGAGGGTTACGCCACGGGGCACGCCCCGCACCACCACAACCACGAACAATGCGACCAAGTCAAACCCAACATGAACCAAGTCTTACGGACACTGGTCGCCGGAGATGTTCCTCTTCTCGTTATCAAACGTTCAGAAAGCAGCCAGTCCTACGACTTGGAAGTCAAGAGTCTACCCAAATCCTCCGCGGCGGAGCATTTCAAGTTTGGAGCAATTTCTCACGTCTGGGCCGACGGCTGGGGGAACGAGGATGATAACTGGATCCGGACTTGTCAGATTGGCCTCATCTTCCAGGTACTAGCTAAAGCAGCTGCTAAGGCTAACGTTCCGAGGCCCGACAAGACCAGGTCCATCCCCTTTTGGATGGATACGCTCCTCATCCCTGTCATCAATCAGTTCACAAACTACAACAAGATTCTGAAAAAAGAGCTTGGCATCGATACCCACAATGCTAGGACTTTGCGAACAAGGGCCATCGGACAGATTGGGACCGTATTTGCGCGCTGTGAGTTCACGGTTGTCCTGGACAATCGGCTGTGCTGCACCAAAGTCGGCAGCTTGATACATTACCAGTCAATGGCTATACTGGCATCAAACTGGATGAAACGTCTATGGACCCTTCAGGAAGCGGTCCTCTCAAAAAGAATCTTCATCGTTGTCAAGTTCGGCGATCGAGAAGATGATGGCATTCTTGATCTCGATGAGATCATGGATGGCTTGTCAAAGCTACCTGTCAATGGATCAGGATGCAAGGCTTTTGCCGACATTACAAGAAAGCATCTTGCCGACAGCATCATGAACTCAGGGCGGCCAACCACAGAACAAGGCAGGGACGGGTTTACCATGGCTGTCGATTCTTGGAAGGCGGCCAGGTGGAGGGTAAGTCCCGACCAAGCCCTTCCCAAACACACTTGATCCCTTTTTTTTTCTCCCTGGGTTCTGACCTCGAACTTACCATATGTAGGACACTACCAATGCTGGGCATGAGCCACTTGCTCTAGCAACCTTGATGGGACTGGACTATGAGACCAAAGGTTCCAAAATCAAGCTTGCAGGCCTGGAGCGAACGTCACCGAACTCTGAAAAGTACAACAATATGTTCCGGGAGTTTTGGGAACTTTTCAACGATACCCACAAGGGGGACATTCCTCCGGGACTGATTTTCCTCCCAGGGGAGAAGCTCGGCGTGCGAGGCTTTGGGTGGGCACCCCGCACTTTTATGCAGCCCACCAAGCTCGACTATCCGGATCCATTCATCAGAGGGCCCCAAACGCAGCTGGATCAGAACTTTGGGTTGCGAGTAAGATATCCCGGGGTTGTTCTTCACTGCGCCGCCAGCGAGGACCTTAGGAAGTCCATCCTCGCCGCACGCAAGCTATCGAACCAGCCCTTCCGGTTTGCCATCAATGACTTTCAAGGCTACGCCATGGAGACGACGGATGACAAGACCTTCACCAGCCTAGAGAGGATCATGAGCTGCCGGACGCAACTCGCCATCATCCTTACGAGGCCTCACCCACGAGAGTACCCAAAAGAGATTGGGCTGTTAGTTGAGATTTACAACGACAAGGACGTGGATAACGAGTCTAGTCGCGGACAGAAAGAAAAGGTCTACTATTGCCAGACCATTCGCCGGGTTCGTGTCTGGCATGATAGCACTGCTGCTGCTGCTGCTGCTTCTGGGGGTGATGGCGAAATGGAACTCAACTACCTCGGGCGATCCCATTACCGAAAACAAGTCGAGTGTGTTGGGGAGGTCCTTGACGTCAACCAGCTCTGGTATGTTGACGGCGTCGTGGCGGGCCGAGAGCACGGCCTACCTGCCTTTCGCCAGGCGAACAAAACGGGCCACAAAATGCTCACAAAGACCTTTGAGAGAATCGACCTCCCAGCCCGAGTTCGACGATCAGCGGGAGCCGCAGAAACCCAAGAGACTAGCCAAGGACAAGTCATGCATACTTCGCGACGCCGGACTAATAGCAGTCAGGTAACGGCGCCCACCCCGGGGATTCGGCGCCCAAGTACCTTCCGCAGCTTCATAGATACGGTGAAGGTGGGACGGAAGCGGCAAACCGGTCTCTAATAAACGGACAAGGGCATATGCAGATCCTAATAGAAGCAACATAATTATATAAAACTAAAATCTTGAAAAAAAAACAATCCGTGAGATTATACTTAGGTATAGTAGGAAGATTTAACTAAAAAAGTATGCCCATACTTGTCTCTAGTCGGTTACACCGCTTCTAACTTTCGGCTAAAGTGCCTGGGTACCTAAGTAGGCAGCCTGCTAGCTCTCCGAGGATCATTAAGCTCAAATTATCTCCTAGCTCAACAGGGGTCGATTGAGATTAAGAGTTCTAAGCCTTAGAGATACGCTGTAAAGTGCTGGAGTAATATAACTACCTAGGTACCTATATACACGATAGGGCCGATATCTTGGCAACGTTTATTGAAGTAGATCCTGGGACCCTACATGCAGCTTTGTCCCTTGCACTGGCCCCAAAGAACGCAAAAGGCTGTATGGGGAGTTAAGTTAATGTGAGGCAGAGATGTCACGTATTATTGTCTTGCTTTGCGAGTATTACACTTTGAGGCTCCGTAAGTAGTACGTTCTTCTGCCCATTGGCTCGCTCGTACACACGAAGGGACAGACCCATTCCCTCCAGTGGGAAAAATAAAAGCAGCTAGCAAAAAACGAAATTGCCCAGTGGCGGGCTTGAACCGCCGACTTTCACATGGCATACACTCTCCACTTGGTGGATATTAGTGACACTCTGACCAACTGAGTTAACCGGGCATGGGTATTCGATGTGAGATGGTGAGCAAAGGCAGTATGTAGATGGTCCATCCACCCTCAGTATCGTGTGGGAAACACTGAGACAGTCGTCCAAATCTCTACAGTTAACCCTAGTATCTCGCGGCGTAAATACACGTCTGCCGTCTCCCTCCTAATTGTCCCATGCACTCCCATCCTCGGAGCCATCGCGCTGCTTTTTCCCACGAGCCTGACGTCCGGTCAAGCCAGAACAGTCATAGGTGCATTTGAATGTCTCGGAACTGTCAGAGCGTCGCTTGTCGGCAAACTTCAAGTTGCTGTGTTGAGCGTCAAAGTCAAGAGTTGGAGCTCGAGTGGTGATGCTGACGGATTCGGGGCGGGGAAGGGCAAGAGCTGCGGCTGTGACAGTGTAGACTGCAACAACCAGAAAACCGAGGCCGTGCATGTTAACTTTCCAAAGTCGCTCCGGAGTTTGTCGTGACACGGGAGATTTCAACTGTAGTAGCGGCCGGGCAGAGCCTACACTGGGTTTTTTCAATGTTGTGCAAAAGTAAGACTGGGCGGAAGTAAAAGGTTATTGGGAACCGCGGGTTTTATAAGCAGATCCCCAAACGTAACATTATGGGTTTGAGTCGGAGTAACAATCGCCCGGTCGGGTGTCAGACACGCAACGAGGGGGGAACCATCGAGAACGGAACATTGAAGAAACCAACAAAAGTACCGCACACTAGACAAATCTTGATTGCATATAACGTCCCAAAGGACTAAGGACCCCTTGGTAAAAGCCCCGATTGTCCTAAATAAAATTTCAGATTTGTAACTGTGCGATGACTGAACGGCAGAAGACAAGCAGTTCTTCCTGTTCGTCGACGTTTGTGGCAAGCCGACTCCTATGATAGGTAATGTACCTTCTACCCCTGAACCTTGGCCACCACAAAGTCCACCGCCTCGGCTCCATACACGGGTATATATTGACGGTGTACCTCGGGCTCATCGCCGCTATCACAGAACCTGTCGCCGGTATCGCAATACGACGCCATTTTCGACTGCACTGCCGCACAGCCGGCAGGATTTCGTCGGGGGAACAACTGACAAATACGATTAGTACTTGCTGGGCTTCAAGTTTGATTTGAGAAATGACATCGCTTACCCCGTTCTTTGTCGATGTGCCTCTATTATATGGCGCGCTGGAAATGTGTGATGGGTCGCCCATGAGGAGAATTGCAGAGACTGCGACAAGATAAGTCAAATCATCATCATTAGGATCCCCCTTTTTCAGGACCAGGAGGGATGACTTACTCTTCCCTGAGATATCCGTTGGCAGCGGATCTGTCTGTGGGAACCCGGCTTCACTGCTGCCACAGACCACATCGGCCGAGACATGGGCACCCTATTACAAAATTGCACCGTGTCAATTTTGAGTCCAATGATGATGCAGGAGTAAAATAAGAGAAATACCTGGCTATAACCCATGAGCACAATACTCGACTTCGGACACGCCGTCGCATATTCCACTACCAGCTTCCGCATCTCCACCACACCGGCCGATTCCGACTCGACATACTCCCGGAGCGTCGCGGGGTAATTCACCGCCACGATGTCGGAGCCAGGAATTCGTTCTGCAACTCGGTTAGCGATGGCGCCGATTATGCCAGTTCCCGGCGGCTCTGTGCTGGCACGAGCAACGATAATGTGGGCTCCAGCTGAGCAAGTGACCTGGGAGACGGAGACCTCGAAGAAGAGGGCGGATAGAAGGAAAAAAGATTTGGATATTTGGTGAATCATTTTTTTTTGTTGGATTACTCAAAGTGTATGTGTGTGTTTGGTGCTTATTTGTTTCACTGTGCTTGCGCTTCATCTCTCTTTCTACCTGGGCGGAGAGATTTGGACACGGACTTATATCCTCCAACTTGCGTACCTACCTAGGTACCTTACCCAGGACCGATTCCTGGAGAGCGTCGTACCTTGCAGTTTAAGATAAGACAAGGTCAAAAGCTTGACCGATACATGTAACCTTGCAAGGGAGGGCATTACAACTACGTGGAATGGCTGTGCCAATGAGGACTCACTAGTTACGTTGACCCTCAGCAAAAGTGGTTAGAAGGGTTGCATAGGATTGGGCACTGCCACGGCAAGTTACGAGGTTGCTGGGGAACAACGACAGGCAGCGTTACAGTGGGTCGGGGAGATGGTGCGGGATGACCCGAGTTTCCTGGGGGCACAGATCTGGCCACGCGTCTTGCTTATCTTCTCAGCTCTTGACGGGAGCTCAACTCAGACTCGTCGACAGTGACTTGGAAATGCACTGTTCATTTTTCTGCTTTGTTGCTTATCTTGCCGCCGCCATCTGTGTGTGTCTTCCATGTTCCCCCTGAGGTTTGCTCAATGAACAATTCAAAGTGGCTGATATATGCTGTTCCCAAAGTTTGAGCGGCGAGATTGATGCAACCATTTAGGAATACCGGAGCAAAAGTGAGTAAGTAGTGTCAAAAGAAGAAATACTCCCGGCTGTCATTTTAACAGGCTGTTGACACTGGGTCATATTTTCCCGAATGCAGTGCTGGAAAAGTTAGTGTCGTTGACCAAAAAAAAAACCGCTTTGGAGTTCCTAGTTTACTGATCGAGGATGTATGTCCACATGCTGAGTTCGTTCCGTGAACTCAATCTTCCTTGGTGTCCCTAGTCATTTATTCGCACAAGGAAAGAACTAGTGACAACGTCCGTCGGGGGCATCGTCCGTCACTTCTGAAAAAAGCCAAAACTTTTGCACAGATCCAGGATCCTTCTGGGATTCCAAGCAGCGCTAGACCATGTCTGGCCTAGGTAGTCGTCGGGGACTTCACCGATGAAGCTTATCGGCGACCTTGTTCAAGCCTGCTGAATCTACCGGCCTTGGCAACGTAAAGATCGGACACCTCACAATGTCCGAACGAATTAAAGTCGGACTTTGATCTGCCAAGTCTGGGCCGTGCTTGCGCTAGTGACAGTGCCATGGTATCGGGTCGCAGGATGAAAAAAAAAAATGCTTCTCGTTTTCCTACGACAAAGGGTGTCGACTGCGGTACTAAATGCTCATCTCCAAAATACAACTCTTGCGTACAATTACTTATGCGGATTAGGTAGGTAGGTATCTTACTTACATGCAAACTTCCATGGATTTTGGAAATGCGCGCGACTCTGCATCCC
>Ga0247765_1000911_pt1 | contig 18175 bp, 11 predicted proteins | sample UWRJL106311C6_FD_179949 | JGI IMG/M metagenome (GOLD analysis project Ga0247765, IMG submission 179949) | Plant litter microbial communities from Arlington Agricultural Research Station in Wisconsin, United States - UWRJ-L106-311C-6 | ecosystem: Environmental > Terrestrial > Plant litter >... | reverse complement strand
TCATGCGGGCGGATGGGAGGATGGAGGCTCTCTGCCACTTGGCCATTTTTGCCACGAGGCAAGCTTCTTCCGCATCCCTTACTATGTAGGTATAGGTGCCTGATGATCTAAGTGGGTGTGGATGTGGGACCAGGAAAATGGCAGGCCAAGATGCAGATTGACCCCAACAGCAGTGAAAAAAAAACCTCCGCTCAAATCGTGATCTGCGGGGCCCCGCAACGCATCGCGCTTCGTCTCCAACAAAAGCAGGACATTGGTCTCTTCGCCCCAGATTTCCCCATTAGCCGTTGTGTGTATACGTGTGTGGATTCGCGCGGTACGGGTTGGTTACGGGTAAAGTCCAGCTGTCGGGATTTCCTTGTCGGTCCCTCTTCTTTTCCCGCCCCAATTATGGCGGTCCTGGCTGATGCTTTTATTCTCCCACCCGCCGCCCCCTTGTGTAGCCCTGAGAAAACAAACCGCCGCATCCTCTGATTGGCGGCATAACACATCGGCGGCGCCAAGGAGATTCCATCTACCGGAAAGAGGCTTGGCGCTTCCGCGATATGGGAGGCAATCACCATGGGCGGTTTCGATCTCTCCGTATTCCCAAATCGTACCCCGCCATGGTCATTGCCCCAATTGCTCACCTACCCCGAGGCAGGAAGCGCACCAAGACATTGGCATACCCGTCCCGATCGGTACCGATGGAGTCCCGGTGACGTCGGACGAACGCCTCGCCATGCGATAGATAGCAAACATAGATGAACCAGGAGAGTGTATGCGGGGGAGAGGGTGAGGGAAACGCGCACCCTTCTCCTTTTGGATTTGGTTCTCGGGTCGCGGCACCGGCCAAAGTCAGTCTTTGCCATGCGCTTCACTCTTAACCCGGGTTGGGTTTTCTCGTACAAGCTGAGGCCAAGAGACGAGAGGATTCCTGTTGTCTATTATCACAATTCTTTGAACAACGGGATCACAGTGCTGGATGAAAGTTGCGGCGTCAGTGATATTGGCCGAGAATGAAAGCGCAGACTCCGAGGCACATTGCTTTGGGAGAGTTGCATCTGCCATGTCTTAGCTGAATGCAGTGAAGTAGAATAATTAAGACAGCCGACGCCGGGATGTAAAGCTATGTCATACTAGCCGCATGTCGGGGTGGAAGGTGAACAGTCCGGGGGTGCCGCGTCGCCGCCTCCAGGAGGCACGAAAAGCCTAAAATCGTGATCCGGGCACTTGGATGGTGGCGCCCTATTCGAGCGCTTCTTCTACTCCAGAGCGTTAGCCGGGCCATACGAAATACCTCTATTTGGTCATGTGGGACTTGATCACTCGGTTTAGCTTTACGAATTTCTTTCATCGATGGGTGCGGTTGCAGTGCGCTTCCTAGGATATTGCAACAAAAATCCGGCGCGACATCACTTGCGAATCCCTTGGATTACGCGTTCTCTCTATCGTTGCATCTAGTGTGAAGGGGTTGCTTCGCGGAGGATTTGATTTTTTCCATACTGCAGTCTTTGAAGCTCTTCCTGATGAGAGGTAGAGCAGATCAGCGATGGGTCATCAAGGGGCAGCGAGTGCATTAGGGGAACATGCCCCCTCAACTCATTCTCATAGACGGAACTCTAGCGAGTGGTTTCTCTTGGGGGGTTCTTTAACACTTAGGCAATCGCGCAACAAGTATTGTACTGTAACAGTGTCAGCGGGATTCTTGAGGGCGTGGCTCATCGTATCGGAGCACTCCTGGAGAAGGAAAAGACTTACCGGCCCAGCATTCATGCACGCCAGTCTACTCGAAAGATTGCAGGGTAGTGACTCGTAGCACTCGCGGCAGTATGGCGTGCAACAGAATTGCGACGGCATCTCTGTGGCGGCGACGATGTTTGTCAACGGTGTGTAGTTTTTGGCGGCGACAATGCAGAAGGAAGAAGAGGGGTGGACAAAAGACTCCCCAGCGAAAACCTGATCTGCCCGGTGAATGGGCGCTAATAGGGCAAGAAAGGCCTGGGTATATACACTGAGGTTCATATCGACGATCTTCCTGGACTCGCGCGGCGTCTGCTGTGTTTGCGAATCTTCAAGTGGCTCTCCAGCAGACCCCCTAAGAAGTTTCGTCAGGGGGATACGTGGTTCGACCTCCGTGGTCAAAGTCATGTGCTCGTTTACCCAAGGGCTGGCGACACGGTGCAACGTTTTAGGAGGTGGGATGTTGAGAGTTAATATGACTTCGAACGCTTGCGGCTGGAAGCCAAGCTTGCGTTTCCTAAACGGTTCTCGTGCTCTGCGAGCTAACCTCTCCATGGTAGATACTTTTTGGCGCTATTTCGTGGTCAAGCTGCTAACTGATTGTTATGTTCTCTTTCTGGAGTAAGGGGCTGGGATTCTGGGTGCTCTTCAAAGCTCGCCGCCCGATGGCATGACTTGGAGGGAATTATCAGTGTCTTCCTGGAGAATCGGCAGGGTGTGACAGGCCTCGGTCGGTCGAGGTTATGAACAATTCGGGGAGACAAGATATGAAGCCTGCTGTTTGGTCTTCGGTCGCTCGGGGCCACCCTGGGTTGACAGTCAGTTGGCTCAAGGTATTCGGAACGTGGCACACGAATCTGAGGAGGCACCTATAGAAAGGCTGCCCCAACGTCACGATGCCGCGGCGCTGGAATCCTTGAGGTAAAGCTCTCTCGTCATGACAGGAGCCCGAGGCGCTTATTTGTGGCTTTTTACGGTAGGTATCGCGACGACAGAAACCAGGATTGAGGCAACAAGGTAACGGCCTTGCGGCGGCGAATGTTGGGGTTCTTCGATTTGGCTGACTGTTCACTCTAGATTTTTTTCACTCTCTGCGCTTAGATGGCAGGTGCCTTCTTTCGCGCCTTCCCGATACACGCCCCCCGCCCCCCCCCAATCCATACCCAGACAGGCTTACGCAACAAGCACTGGGCCGGAATGAGCTCAGCGAGGTAGCGAACAACTCAGAGAAATCCACCGGCCTGCGATCCTCCCCCAAGGTAACCGAAGACTGCAAACGCCAGCATCACCACCAGCCTTTCTGGTGGTGGCTCGAGTGTCTGCAATCTGCAAATTGACCTTTGTCCTCTGCCGCTGCGGTTAGATCCGAACGCCCGCCGCTCCTTCCCGCATAACCTGGATTCCTCCATGTCGGCGGGCATTTTTCTGTTCCCTTTCTCACGGCATTCATTCCTTGGCCATCATCGCCACTAAAACGTCCCCCCTTAAGAAGACCTACGCTTTGAACCGTCACCCATACCGATGCACAATCTTGATCGATTTCAACCTCGCTTTGCCCAACTTATTATGCCTGCCCAGGCTGGCGATCTCTCCGACCCACACGGGATGGCCCACTGGGGCAGACACGCTCCGGCATATTCAATCTAAATACCCGGATGGCCAGTCTCCCGTCTAGGGCTCCGGACCCGGCACCCAATCAGCGGCTTTTTATTAGCATTGCTAACTTCGGAGCCCTGGTGCCGTAAAGTGCTCGCCTGATGCGCCTCCAGTTTTCACATATGCCTCAAGCTGTCGGTAGTACTCGTTGTCACCGTATATAGGGGTCCGGATCTTCCACTTTGCCATGTCGGGGCTTGCCACTCACCGTTAACCCTTGTCCGCTCACCTAGCTGCTGGCTCCTACATCGCAATGAGATCCATTAGGTCAAGTCTGTTGGTGGCGCTGTCGCGTAGGTTCTAAACTCCCTGACCGAAGTGAGTCGCAAATCGCTAACGGCTCTCAGTCTTCAGCCTCAGTCTCGCTCAGGATGAAGGAGTCGTCTACACAGATCGGGCGTCGGGAATCATCTTCAACACATGGGCGCAAAAAGACCTGACGTTCGGTATGGCCCTGCCATCCAATGGTTTGACAACGGATGCGACGGAGTTCATCGGACTTTTGGTATGGAGACGCCGCAAGGCATTCGAGAATTGACGCTAACAGATGTAGACATGTGCGTCTGGGTCAGGTCAAGGTACCGGGTGGTGTGGCCTGTCTTTGGGTGGCGGTATGGTCAATAATCTGCTCCTCATTGCCTACCCTCAACAAAGCCAAGTCCTCACCTCGTTCCGTTGGGCCACTGAATACGGACCCCCAGTACTTTACACTGGGAATGCGAAACTCACACAAGTTTCGTCGGTTGTCAATTCGACACACTACTCTGTCATTTTCCGCTGTCAGAACTGTCTGAAGTGGAACCAGGGCGGAGAGGAGGGCGCTGCACCGACAAGCGCTGGTTTTCTCGTCCTCGGGTGGTGCCATGCGACGGCCAGCCCAACCAACGGAGCTTGCGAGAACAATGCTGCCGTTCGGCGACACGCGACTGAGGGCATCTTTGGGGCTGTCCTCAACAGTGCGGCGGCAAACCCGTCTTATTCGACATGGGTAAATAAGGCGACCAAATCAGTGTCCGGTAATTGCGTCGGGTCTGTAACGACATCAATCGTCACGCTACCGCCGGCGACGACTAGATATCCTGCGCCAAGCATCGTGCCTGGCCCCGGTGGGGGTTGTGCCCGAACGTATACAGTTGTCCCCGGCGATTACTGCTACTTGATTGCGACGAACAACGGTATGACATTGGATCAGTTCCTTGGCCTCAATCCCGGCCTGGTTTGTGAGCCGCTCCGCATCGGGACGGTTGTCTGTCTTCGGCGATGAGGCTTGGGGATGGAAAAAATTGAATACAAAGCCCAGGACCACCACGTCATCGCGAGGACAAGGCAATCGGCAAAGCTTGCCGTATATGAGGCCTAGCCACTTAGATAGATGAAAGGGCTATAATTGCAACTAAGTTGACTGGAATCAAGTTGCACCGGAACCCATCAGGGATCCACGTGCTTTCTCACGTGATTTGGCAAAGAGCGACATCTCACCTTCGATTAGCACGTGTCTTGTCACGTGACTAGCCGCCAGAGCAGGGCTCCCACCATCAAGGAAGAGGTGTTTGTCTCTCATCTTCCATCTTGCGAACAACCGGCCATGAATGCACACTCTTGACAACCAAGCTTGCCCTTTTTGCAGTAGGCTCTGCAAACTACCTCGGCTCGCTTCTTTTTCCATTTGCTTTCCGTGTATCGCTTACTGCTCTCAATAAGAGCAGTCAACTCTTAATCTTCACGCACTCCGCACCTGCTATCCAGTCCTTGTCCCCGTCCACCTTTAGGACATCGCCCCCCTGCCCCAAATGAGAAGAACAAGACTGGATCATGCCTTCACATCTTCATCCGATCCGCGATCTCTGCGTCCCCGTTATCTTGCCGGACTGAATGCACAGCAGCAAATGTACTACACGGAACATGAACCGAATGCGCGGATCCCAAGATAAGAGCGATTATCGAAACCCAGGGGGCGATCCGGAGCAACACGCTCACCATGTCGAGATTCAGCGCAAGGATGCCAAGACCAGCCGCGGAACCGACACTGGCGATGAGAAGAGGGTCTCGGTACCTCTTGCCAGGTTTGATCTGGTAGTATGTCGCCAGACCGAGCGTGTTGAGGACAACTCCGGCTACTACCCATAAGGGGTGGTGTAATGCCGCAGAGACAAGCGCGGGGTTCTGTTGGTTGCTTTAGCCATGAATTTTGGACGGGGCTCGTCAAAACAAGGTAAAAAGAGAATTGGTTACCTTGAACCGAAAGGGAGGGTTGACGATATCCCAATTCATGCTTGTGGTGAGGAAATCCTCGCGATATATATCCCCGGTTGTTGACAATGCCGCCCCGAGAACAGCTATTCCCACTGCCACCAACGACACTCGCGCCCGCGAACCGCAGCTATTTCCGGCGGCATATTGGAGAGGAAGGAGACCGCCTTGCTGTTTTTCAGTTATAGAGCGTGCGTCGTGACTCGCTTTCTCGTCTTTAACCAGCTCCTCAATGATGGAGTTATCGCCATTCATCAATGATAAGATCGCAAAGATCTTTCTGGCCTTTTCTCCTATGTTTTTCTGGCATACTCCCTCTCCACCCCTGAGAGACGCCCTGAGACGATCCTCCAAGTCCCTGCATATACGCTCCTGTCGTTGTTCCTCCGCAGCGGCAGCCGCTTGTTCCAGCTCGCGATCGGACCCGGGGAATAATACGCGTTGAGGAGATTCGGTTCTCAGCCGGCTTCCGCGCGCGTTGAAGAAGGGGCTGATCCCTGCGATATCAGCTTGACGACCCGGTTCGGCCCTGTGTTCAGTAAGTTGCCGCGCGGTGCTGGCGTCGGCCTCGAGTTCAAGATCCGCGCGTGGACGTGTGTATGCCTGGAGGACAGATCTGCGACGACATGTATATTGTTAGAAAACATGACCCGGCCGAATCATCGCACAATTTAAGTTACGGGAACCTTGAGCAGAGGGATATCGAGATAACTCACCGAACAACAGAGGGACACAACCACGTGGGATTTTCTCGACCGGTCTCTTTGCTCGACCAGCGGAAAGAACGGATAGCTTCATGTCGCTTGTAAAACGGAATGAAGTAATGGCGAGCGGTAACATCCTCCTCCTTGCTTCGCGGCGGGGGACTAGAGGTGTCTTCCATCGCAGAATGCCGGAGGTCGCTCGTATCAATGCTGATCCTGATAGGGTCCATGGCGAACTCGGTCTTCGTAACGACTCCGAGGTAGCTCAACCTGTCATTGAATTCCGCGGCGGATTTTCCGTTGATCGGGTTTTCCGTGGGTTTTCCGTGGGTTTTCCGTGGTTGCGGGGTTTGCTCAGGATGGTGCCAGGTGGTGTGTCGGGAGGGATAATGGCTTGGTGGTGCGAAGGCATAAGGCTCTGGCGGTGGGCGCGTTCAAACACCGCAGTTCGAAGCAATGCAGACGAAAGCGGGGTAGGTGGCCTCTTTTCTTGCATTGCTGACTGGACAGCGGAGAGCATGACCTGACGGAAGTTGTGTTGGGGGTTTCTGTGACCGTTCCCCTCCATTGCTTCCCATCATTCTGTCTGTGCTGTCAAGCCGGACTCGAGCCCATCTCCGTCTCGGTCTGCGCGACACAACACATTACTTCCCGACTCTCCTCGTCATCCCCACTCTCGAATTTCTCGATTCCTCCGAAGAAAACGAGCAAAACTCGCTGTAACCCGTGTCAAGTCCGGATGGCCGGCTCCTGTTGTTGACAGAAGATCTCTCTTACCCCAGTCGGCTCGCAACCACCCCAACCGACTCGCGACCATGTCGTCGAACCGAGAGAATATCTTCCAGCGAATACCCGTAAGACAGCGGATACCCGTAATACAGCGGATACCCGCAAAAGTACGTTGAAGCCAGCTTACTCGCCAACCCCGGCTTCTAACTAAACTATGGCGTGATGGCAGTATGTCGACCCTTACATTCTTGTGCTTCATATGATCATCCATAAGCTACGTCAATCAGCTGAACACCCCGACTTCGCGATATCCCCGTGGCGACCTCTCTTGGTTCGGCCCGACCCGACGGGGCACGAGCACAATACCATCTCGCTAGCAGCTGTTTCCGCTCTTTGGAATCACGATGTGGCTGACCGCGTACGATTGTTGGCGAGAAGAGACGAACTCTTCATCACATTGAATTGGCGCTTTCCTGGGGTACCATTCCTCCGCTATTCGACCATACACAGATTAACAATGGATGATGTACCCGCGGTGACATTTGCCAGAGGCTTCGGGTTTCTACCCATGGTGCGGTCCTTGGTGGCGCCGCCGTGGTTTCTCAGGACAGCGAATACGGCCGCGATATGTTCGGCCGCCGTCCTCGTTCCCTCGCAAACGATGCGAAACACCGATCCCATCTATGGAACTGTTGCCTACATTGCAGCCGCGGTGTGGTGCTTAACAATTCCTGTAGTGTTCTTTTCACATCTCAACAAAGAAGGGATAGCGAACCGCAAGACGTTATACGTGACTCTGACGATCATTGTCGCCATAAACCTGACAGCTATAGCGTTGAAAGAGGTATCATTATCAGAGGCATTTCTAAGATACGGCGCACTTGCGATGGACATCAGCGCCTTCACCGTCGGGGCGCTTCTACAGCAGAGGCGAGAGCCGGTGGGCACAGGTGGCATACTTGAAGCGTTAGTCTGAGCTTTTGGTCTGGATAGGGTGTTTTGCATAATTATAGTAAAATAAAAAAAAGTTAGTTTCAATCAAAAGAAACTTATATCAAGCTGGAGGTCCAATGTCCCCAACCTGCTTCCCCACGGCGTCAAATCTAACAGCTGATACATGTACGTCGTTAACATCTTTAGTCTTCAACACACGGCCTAACACATTACCTTGGCTGTTTACTAGGTAAGACGTCAAGGAGGATTGTCAATTCGAGGTTAAAGAATACACGAATACACTTGTCAAGTCCTTGATATAGACCTGCTTCCTCTTTCCTAGTATTGAAAGCTAAACTTATTCCACCCTGTTCTTTACTGATGATCCAACCCAACTAGAGCTACTGCTGCCAAAACGCTCCTTTAAGAGAACGTCAAAGACATGTTAGAACTCTACCTACCTACCTACCTACCTACCTACCTACCTACCTAAAATAGGGGAGGTAAATACTCATACTAGTATAAAATCCGTCATAAAATCCCCATACGACCTCGTCCGAACACGGTGCTCAAATACCAGCGCGACGTGTTGCCACCAGTCATAGAGAAACCCCTCTCCGAGGAGTTTGTAGGTTATCCTATCTCTGTTTGTGTTTGTGTTTCCGTTTCCGTCTTGTTGAGCCACGATATCTTTCTGGCTCTGGTTCTGGTTTTGGTTTTGGTTCTGGTTGTGGTTATAATGTTGAGGCTGCAAAAACAACGGAAACACCCCGGTAGGTAAAAAAACAATGGCATCCCCCTCCTCTGCCTGTGGCGGAGCTAAACCCATGCTTCCCTTGTTGGTGATAAAAAACCGTCTGTTCGTACAGGCGCGGGCGATTCTGCGAGTTGCGGTCTCTAATAAAGACTCCACTAGCCTTTCATGTTTATCCTTTTCTTTTTCCCCTTGGGTTTTTTTGGTTCTGGTTCTGAGACGGAGGTTTCCCCAAATCTGGGCCAACTCGTAGTCCCTGCATTGAAAAGCGTCATTGGTAGTAGATGTCCCCTGTGCAGGGAGTGATGACTCCGCAAAGTATTCAGGGTCAAGTTGGTGTAAAGCACTATCACCACTGTAGTGGCGCAAATACCATCGCTTAGCAATATCCGCAACAGGCGAGACGGTTGGCCGGGGCGGGTTGTTCCGCAACACATCGTTTGTGTCGTTTGCCATGATCGTGTCAAAGAATGCGTCGACCACAGACTGCGGGAAGCGTTTTCCATTTTCATTTCCAGTTGGATGGAGAAGGGAAGAAGCAAGTTGTGCCCAGGCCGTCAATGTGTCTTGATCTATCTCCTCCTCCTCCTCCTCCTCCTCCATATTGGAAGTGGAATTGGAATTGGAAGTGGGAGTCGAAGTGGAAACCGGCATGACCGGTCCAATTGCCGTGATAGTTTCCAAGAAAAGACCGGTGATAAACAACTTGCCTGACTCAACTCTGGTTTCGGGAAGGTTCTGAGCGTCAAGCGGCCAGACAAGCGTTTCTCGACTCGCATCGGCGAGCTCAATATTGGGCAGGTGGGTTTCGCGTTCTTTGATGAGCCGGACCCCGGGAAGAGCCCAGAGAGGGTAACATTGCCCAGTCTTGAGACTGGTACCAAAGTCCAGCGTCCAGGAGGGGAGATCAAAGTCTCGGCTCAGGCTGTCAAGTCGGCGGAGGACCTGAATTGAGCAATGTTTCCGCATGAGGGCCAACGTGGCCTGCTGATAGACTTCAGACACGCTCAGGCTGTAGTCTATGTCTAGTTTGACCGTCCTACATGTACATTTAGCACATGTACATACAACGGATTTACATGTAATAGACTGAAGCGTCGCAATGGCAAACACACTGTCGCGGCGATCATTTGCTAGACAATTCCGGACAATTCGGTACGCCGTCTCGAACTCGAGGTAGTTGAGCCTCCAGGCCTGAGGAGGAGGAGGAGGGCGGGGATGAAAAGAGAGGCTAGAGACATGGGAGACGGCATCCACAGCTGGAATCGGCAGACTCTCCATATTGGTGAAAAAATAGGAGCGACTAGAGTTAGTCGGCCGGTAATGGCCGGCTCGATAAGCATCCACGAGCATGGCGATGGGATTATACCACGGAGCCAACTCAAGCTCGTCCTCTCCACAGACTAGCTGGATATTCTTGCTTAGATGTAGTTCCGGGATGCTCCAAGGCCGGTAGAACCAAGGCCGGAGACACAGGTGATGCGCAAACGCAGTTTCGGCAGTTTCGGGGTACGGACGCACAAATTCATATGCAGATGCCGGAATAGGGCGATAAGGCATCTCGTGTCGTCCGAAATGGGGGAGGGTGTCGTCCGGTGGCGAGTCTGGCCAGTTTTTCTCCGTAACTAGGTGCTTGAACTGGCTCAGGTGTTGAAAGACATGGTCCGAGTTGTCTTCGACACCGCCAAGCCAGACGATCAACCGCCGAGCGGATTGGAGAACATCCCTGAGCCCCCCGATTTGACGGTTGCGCCCGTCCAGGTTGAAGGAATCAATACAGAGAGACTGGATCCACAAAAGTCTGGACTTGTCCCGAAGCCGAAACCTGAAAAGGGCCTGGGCGAGTTTAGGCGTCGTCTTGCAGCTCCGCCCGTCGACAAGTAGAGAGACTGGTTGAAACGGGGCTGGACTTCCCCAGAATCCAGAGAGCACTTCATACTTTGTGTCGGCGAATGCGGAGCGAGGAAGATGTAAAAATGAGCAGGAAAGTGCATCCGTGCCTTTTTGTGAGGGGTAGAGATTTACAAAACGAACTGATTCCGGTCGTAGTGGCGGATAGCGAAATGGTTCTCCGGTACGTTCAAAGAGAACGTCATAACGCTCTGTGGGGACCGATGAGATTTGCGACTGCGCCATATCTGGGTAAAGGAGAGGAAGAGAAATGGTGAGGTAAATTACGGTTTACTTGTCACCTGGCGGTACCTATTTATCATGGAATGGCTTGAAGCTTGAGTGCATTTTCGGGGGGAGTTTCTGGACTTGCCGTTCCGAGTTCGCTCACCGAACCGAAAGCCGCTCACCGAGGCGAAAGAAGATGCAACTCATTCGCGGTCACCAAACGAGTATCTAATATATCCCAAGGCTAGGCACTGCTGCAATCGTCAGTCAAATTGAGAAATGGAGTGCTGGATTGAAAAAGTTGATCCGGTCCATCAAGAGGGTTTGTCTTGTTTTACATTGCACCTGACTAATCCTTGTCCAAGTCAGAAATCTTGGTGTATATGTGGGAATCAATGCCACAGCTGGTCGTTAATCTTGCGAACGCACAGGACTAGTTCTACAAGGTGAAAATCTCCTTGACATTGTAATTTCACGATTGCACTGGGTTTTGTAGCTAGAGTGCCCGATCAAGATTTTTCCATAATCAATGTCTGGTACGACGCTGGGCATTGTGCCTGAGCGGCCCCCTTTCGTCAACAACAACAACAACAAGACCCATGACGTTCTTAACTGAACTGTAAACCGATGTAAACATACGCTCCAAAATCTTTGTATCTCAACTCCCGTTCTTGAGCAATGAATCGTCTCGTATTTCCGCGCCGATTGCCTGTCTTTGTTACCTTTCAGTAACGAGTTTAATCCCCACAACCCCGAGTCCATAACTCCAACTCGACGTTGGAGTCCCCAAACCAAATCCTATCCGTTGCTCAGTGACCCCACTCAAATTGTTAATGGTCACCGCCTACATGTGCCCTCTTCCCCCTCTCGTATTTTCAGGGAGGGCACCCTGGTCAAAAAGGGCTTGGCATCCATCAAAACTTCGGCTTGTAACCTCTTTACCAGTCCGTATGCATTAGACAGGCGCAGCGCATACCTTTAACTCTTTTAGACCTCTCTCCATGCTCCCAACCTCCCAACAATAGCAACGACAGCTTTGGACCAACAAGAATTTTTCAAAGCAAAAACGCGCGACAACATCACCCCACCCGTTCACCAGTTCTCCGCTTTCCCTCCACACATCACCTCCACACTTGCCCACAGAATTCTTTTCTCATTGATCCTTAACCATGGCCTCCCTTTATACTGAACCTGAACCTAAACACATGGCGTTCCTGCATAGCGTCGCGGCATCCCTTCCTCCGGGAAACTTTATGTCCGGTTTGATGAATCCGGGTAAGAGTAGCATCAGCAGCAGCAGCAGCAGCATGATGATGATGGGGAACCTGAAGATGCCAACAAGCTGGCCGCTACAACAACCCGTGGAACAAAAGCCGACTCCCGCGCAGAATCTGGAAGCGGCCATGCGGGGTCTACAAGGCGGTGGCGGCGCGAACCAAAACCAAAACCAGAATGCGATCAAGACCAACGAAGATACCTTTCGTCGTTACTTGGATATGAAAACTCCCGGAACAGCAGAGTGGGTTTACGAAACCGAGCTGTTCCGGGAGTGGCGCATGTGGCATGACTTGCCGGGCTCAGACTTGGAAAGCAGCAGCAGCAGCAGCAGCAGTCTGTGGATAACCGGTCCAGCCGGAGCCGGGAAATCCGTCATGGCAGCATCGATTACTGAACACCTAATCCAGATGGAACCCGAAATCCCCGTGCTCTTCTTTTTCTTCGAACCGGGTGTTGTCGTCGGACATCCTGCCACCAACAACATTTCTGGAAATACCCCTTCCTCGGCTCTTCGGAGTTTCCTCGCCCAGTTGCTTCCTCACAGTGCCGCGCTGTGCGATGAGCTTGCCCTGTTGGCGAGGCAGAGTTCCAACCGGATTCGCGATGAGGTACTCTGGGGACGCCTTACCAATGGGCTGCTCAGCCTGCCTGGGAAAGAGAAAGAAAAAGGCAAGATTGTGTGCATTATCGACGGGATCGATGAGATGGAGCAGTCTGGAGAGCTCATGGAGTATCTTGGCAGACTCATCTCGTCGTTTTCGCGGGTTTCTACGTTGAAGCTGCTCTTGACGGGCCGCTGCCACACACCGGAAACATTGCCGAATCTGCTTGGGGCTGCCACGAGCACCGGTACTACGTCACCGCCGCCCTCCGTGATCCGGCTCACCGGAGAAGAGCCGCCTGTTGTCCACGACGTCCGGACATTTGTGCAACATCAACTCGGCCAGTTTTCTCTCCCAGAGTCCGAGGCCGCCCCGGGGACCGAGTCTCTTACGGGACCCGAGAACAAACTAGTTCTAACGGACACGGACCGAGAGAGAATCGCGGATGAGATTGTGGCCTGTTCCGGAGGTTTATTTCTCTGCGCTAGGTTACTTGTCGACCAAGGTGTCTCGGAAATCACCCAATCTCGCGGGAAGCTACCTGATATGACGGGACAGCAGGTTACACCACCAATCACTCTAAAGGAAATGTATCGCGACCTCCTCCTCCGTGCTACCAACGAAGTAGGCTGCAGCGCAGACATGTCGGCCTTTCTCCTTGGATGTGTCAGACACTGTCTCCGTCCGCTTACCCTTTCCGAGCTGGCTGGATTCTACGGTCTCTATGGCAAGTTGGGGGAAAAGTTCCATCTTGAAACAGCGAAAGAGATGGTGAAAATACTATGTGGGCCATTGCTTCGAGTCTGTGGGGAAAACGAGACAGTGCGGCTTCTTCATCCGTCGGTGGGTGAATTTATTTTCGGCTCCAGTCAGACAAGCCAATCATCACCCGAGAATTCATCGTCGTCCCCAGTCACGGTATTGTCGCCACGGCAACAACACAGAACAATGGCCATGATGCTCATGGATCTCCTCAAATCAGAATGGGTCGAGGTCACTGATCCACTACAGGCAGCACCCCGTCTATTCGGCTGGCCTAAATCCCCTCACCCTCTTCGGTTTTACGCCGAGCATTTCTGGGCAGAACATCTCAGCCAACTTGAATTTCAACTCCAGCTCCGACTCCCCAACAACAACAACAACAACAACCTGAAAGATAAAGAGGGAAAAGAGGAAGAGAAAGAAGATCACGAACTCTTTGCGGCCATTACGTCGTTCTGCGAACACAAAAACCCACTGGGCGTTGTCACCTTTAAATACTGGGTGTGGTTCATCCTGCAGCAGCAATATCGGCTGCCGTCCGTGACCGGTCAAAGCGACTTGGGATCTGCTCCGCTGTTTGTGGCGGGCTATGCGGGTATGCTGGGGTATACTAAGCATCTTCTCCTTTCTTCCTCTTCTGTGTCTGGACCTGTCTCTGCCTCTTCTGTGTCTGTCCCTGTCTCTGGCCCTTTACCTGTTCGTGGTCTTTTTCCCCCTGTCATACCGACTACCGCCGGAAACAAGAAAGGCAAAAAAGACAAGCAAGATGCGAAATCTCTCAGCAGGGATGCGGCGGGCACGACCCGGGAAAAGAGAAAAAAGGGAGGACCTGCCGATGAGGATGGTCCGCACCCCCTGTTCCCTGCCTTGTGGATGGCCTGCGCGCGCGGACATGCTAAGCTCGCCGAGTTTCTCCTTCCTCAAGTCATTGGTACCCTCCTCCCGTCCAGTGTTACTGGCGGCAACGGGAAGAAGAGGAAGAGGGAGGCATCCGCAGTAGGAGATGAACTGGTCCAGCTCGCCGGGTCTTGTAACCGCATCGACATCCTGCGGCTTCTCCTGGGGTCTGGGTTTGAGCCCATCAGCTATCGGATGAAAAAAGGTGGAAAACCGGACCTGAAGGCCTTTGCTCAGCACTGTTCTCTCCCGGTGCTCATCGCTACCTTGCCTTACCTCAGTAACAACCGCGGCGAGGACAAGGAAGAGGAGAGTATTATTGGGAAGCTGGTTTGTATCTACGCGAACAGCGGAGACGCAGATTTCTTACGAGCCATCCTGGATCACACGACGATAAACCCCGACGATGCTATCCTGGATGGCAAGTCAGCGCTATATTTAGCTTCCACAGTACGCCGACGCGATGAGGAGAATGGCGGAACATCGTTTGTGTCCACGGAAGGTTCACGCATCGATTGTGTAAGACTCCTTCTCGAACGCGGCGCTACAGCATCGAGCCAAACGGGTAACGGTCAGCTGGCTACACCGCTTCATGGTCTAGTTGGGAGCTGGGAAGACCGGTTCCACGATACGGCAGTCGTGGTTTTTGACATGCTCATCCAGGCGGGGGCTGATCTAGAAGCGAAGGACAGCCGGGGTGAGACGCCGATATTCCGACTCTTTCCGAAAACAAAGGCAAACGCCGAGGTGAAAAAGGCGCTGGAATATCTCCTGCGGGCAGGTGCCGAGGTTGCCAACGTCAGCGATGCAAACGGCATGAATTTACTTCATAGAGCGCTGTGCTATCATCGCAACCCGCGGATTGTGGAGCTCCTTGTCGAGGGGGGCGTGGATGTGAATGCCGTGGTGCGTTATACGCCACCACCCGCATCGTCGACACCATCACTTCTAGGAGGAGAACAAGGGAAAGAAATAAATGTGTCCCCTCTCGGGATGCTGTTCCTAAATCCCCAGCGGGGGGTGTTACGACAACACCGGATGAAAACCAACGCCACGGATTTTATCACGGAAAATGAAGCCATCACGAGAATTCTCGTCCGCCATGGTGCGCACATTGACGACGCGGGATCAGAGGTGGATGATATTCTGGCGGTAGCTCTGCCGGCCGCAAATGTCGAGACGGTTCGGCTGCTTCTGGAATCACGCCAAGCTGACAACAAGAAAAAACCTCTGGGATTGGATATCTTGCGTAAACTACGACCCAAGGACAACAATGGGTACGAGTATGGGAATGGAACCCAGTCTGACCCTGCCGTCACTGGTGGTGGAAACGTAAATCTCGCCGAGATCATCCTCCTTCTCGCCCAAGCTGGTGCCTCTCTCGAGGAACGAGACGACACGGGCCGCACACTGTTACTCGCATCGGCTCACGACGGCGAGCTTTTCGAGGGTCTCTTGGCTGCCGGCGCTGATAGAAACGCTGTTGACAACGAAGGAAACGGCGTTCTACACAGCTTTTTCTCCCGAGAGCTTAGTCTCTCCCATCCCGCGCCTGTCGCAACTCGTCTCCAGCGTCTTGTCCAACTCGGGTTTGACCCGCACCAGTTGGATTCCGAAGGAAACACTCTCTTGCATGTTGCGATATGTTTCGAAGAAGGCGGAAACGAGTGGCCGCCGTTTCGTAAAAACGGCCCATCGCTCGAGCCGCTGCTTCGGCAGTTGTTGTTGGAATACAAGATCTCCCCGCGCAGTACCAACGTTTGGGGACATACGCCGCTTCATCGCTTTTTGGAACAGCTGTCGACGCACTGGTCGAGAGTGGAGCATCTCCGCAAGGGCGATCCCACTCTTCCTGAGTTTGTGGAAAAAATACTGCGCATCTTGGAATCCTCTCCAGAAGGAATTGATATTAACGCCGTCGACAAAGACGGGCTCACTCCGCTGCATATTTGCGCCATGAGCGTGTGTCACAGCTCGGCGAGGAATGTTGGGGTTTTACTTGCGCATGGCGCGGACATTACGGCGGTAACTACGAAAACGGGGCGGAATGTGTTGCATCATGCGTGTGGTGCTCGGAATCCCTCAACACTACGGGCCTTGGTCACTCATGCTGCTGACACGGCACCTTTCCTGCTAAACCAACCGGACGAGTCGGGAAGAACACCGCTCTTCACCGCCTGTGTTTCGGGAGTTGTCGAGTCCGTGAGGGTGTTACTGGATGCCGGTGCCGCGATGGATGTTCAAGACCACGACGGCATGACTGCTCTGCATGCCTGTGCCGAGTTTGTGTCTGAGCAGCAGAAATGGGCAGCCCTCGCAGGGGGTTTTGCGAAGGGTAGAGGGGTCTCGCATGGTCAGAGTTTACGCGATCGATTCCGGCCTCTTCCTGTTTCTTATAGTTCTGTCGAGACAACTGATGATTCTTCCGGTGGAGAGAGAGAAGAAGAAGAAGAAAAAGAAGAGGAAAAGGAAAAAGAAGACAAAGAAGACGAAGAAGACGAAGAAAAAGACGAAGAAGAAAAACGAGGCCAGGTAGACTGGGGCACCCACCTCAACGATTCCCGCTACAAGTCCGTGTCCATCGAGAATCCCGATGCCGCCATCCAGTCTGTTGTCGAGCGACTTCTTCAGGCCGGGGCCTCGCCAGGGATAACGACAGAGAAATTCCCGGTTACGCCAGTCGAGTATGCGTTGCAATGTCGCTGCGTGGGTATGATTACCGCGCTTTCTCTACACTCAAAAGCGACGCCCAAATTGTCAGCAGAGATGGAATCACAATTTCAACTGATTAAACCGGCTGCCATATCCGCTTCCGCTTCTCCGGAAATTCTCGATGCACTACTCAAACATCCACAGCGTTATCTGTCTACCTTGCAGGATGAAGATATTGACTGGCTAATCCGCAACGACGGGGACATCTTTCGGCGTATCAAAGTTACCCGTCCCGGACCTGAAGACTGTTGCTCCTTCGGAAAGTTGGTCGTAAAACCTACGCAGTCATTCATCGACACGGTGGCTCTCCTCGGTTTGACGACATTCATGAAGCGTATCGGCCAGCTCGCTCGGTACTACGATTCCTCCGCTAGCGTCATTGATAAATGGACGGTATCGACCCTCCGTGAGCAACTGGGAAACAAATCCAGCGTCGTCCAGCCGGCTTGGGCACTGAATCAGGTTTCGCAACGCTACGATGTTGATTTCCGCCCCCTCATCTACCGAGCGTGTACGCGACCGGCACCGAATCTCGAGATGCTAAAAGTATTGATCGAAGACTGCGGGGTCGACCCAAACGCGCGAGCGTTCCGTCGCTCGTCCCCGGCGAGGTATTTCATGAGCTACGCGCAAACCGCGCTGGGCTATCTCGCTGCGCGGCGGGAATTCTGGAATCTCGAAGCGATTAGATATTTAGTCCAGCAGGGCAAGGCGGACGTGAATATTCGTGATAACAACGACGGGGAAACGCCCCTGTTCATTGCCTGCGACAAATCCCGCGTGGAATACCGCGCGAGTCCGGAATGGAGGGTCCCGTTTGTGAAGCTGTTGTTGGAACTAGGTGCGGATCCGGCTATTCCTAATAAAAATGGCCAGAAGTGTCGAGATGTGGCGGGGTCAGAAGAGTTGGTGGATTTGCTTGATTCTTGGGAGAAGAAGAAAAAAGGGGTCGTTAACTGAGTGAGTGGGTGAGTAGCTCGGTGGGCGTTTTATCCACTGGTTTTGCGAATCCGGATATGAAACTGGGTACGAAGATGAGAAAACGAGTTGAACCAAAA
>Ga0247765_1000910_pt1 | contig 18180 bp, 13 predicted proteins | sample UWRJL106311C6_FD_179949 | JGI IMG/M metagenome (GOLD analysis project Ga0247765, IMG submission 179949) | Plant litter microbial communities from Arlington Agricultural Research Station in Wisconsin, United States - UWRJ-L106-311C-6 | ecosystem: Environmental > Terrestrial > Plant litter >... | reverse complement strand
TCTTTTCTTTCTTTTCTTTCTTTTTTTTCTTTTTTTTTTTTTCTCCTCGGTGTTCAAAACTAACACTCCCTGTTACAAGGAACCGCGAGTCCACTTATACCATCCTTTCCAGCTATGAAATTCCCCGAGGCTGTTCCGCCGAATATACCCCCTCCGCACTCCTTACTTCTTCGTCATCTTCTAGCAGAACAAGGCCTGCGTTGAGCTGTCGTAATGACACCGTTTTCGCGACTGGGGAATTCTGGTTCACCCTCGGTGCCACTACCCTACCTGTGCGCGCTATTTCTACAGGCTCCCCTTCTCCTGAAAACCCAGGTTCTGGAGGGCAGAGGGGAGGAGTATACATCACCACAAAAAGTGACTATTTTATCCTGACTTTTTTACCGACTCTTGTTGCCGTTCTGGTGGCAATTCCCTTGGGGATACTGCATTTACATGTTTCCTCTTTGGGGCCGTTCCGACGTGTATCTTCTCTTTCTCTCTCCCCAAACACAAACGTATCACAGGAAGAGATAGCGGGCATGTTAAAAACCCCCTCTGCGATCTTGACCCCCCTCACGTCTCTTCTCTCTCTCGATTTTATACTCGCAATAACAAGCTGGTTAGAACTCCTCGCCGCTTGTCTCGCCCCGTTAGCCGCCGAGGTAGTGAAACTTTCGTTTATCGGAGACTGTGGAGAACAAGACACGCGGGGCTGTGCGGGGGTTGGGACCGTTGAACATGGTGTTGTGAGGACTTTGCAAGTTTTGTTAGCCATTATGGCGGCGTTGATACTAGTGCTTTTGGTGTTACTCTTTAAATCCAAGGGGTGGATTGGAGATGGGGATCCGAGGAGTATTCTTGGCGTCGGAGTTTGGAGTCGAGGGAGGGAATTACCCGTCGCAAACACTAACGGAGAAAAAGACGAACAAGGATACAAGACAAAAACACTTTCAGTACTAGCCTCGTTCATGGCCCTGCTTGTTGGCCTCGTGGTCATGGTTCTGACATATGCATACACGTCGGGAGACACGGGGTTTGAGCGGTTCATGAGCGGCCAGACCTTTGGCGTTCGCTTCTTTTTTGCAGTCTGTGGTGTGGCGGTGGGACTGGGGTGGAATATGGTCTTTAAGAGTTTGTCCCCCGTTTTACTCACACTCAGATGATAGCAGACTAGAGACTAACATCACTAGGGGTCCTTCTCGCGACGCCATATTACAACCTCCTCACCTCAAAATCCCCCGCAGATACTTCCATCCTCCAACCGTACGCGGCAGATGGGTACACGACTCTGTGGAGGAGTCTACGACACCATCAATTTTTTCTCGCAGCAGTTTCCTCCCTCACCATTCTCGGTGCTTTCCTCCCGCTCTTCCTCGCCAATGTGCCCTACCGAAAAGACACGACGCGCGATGCTTTTCTCGTTAGCGTCTGGCTAAGCGTCGTCATTCTTATCGCCATGTTTTTGTTGCTGCTCATCCTAGTTGTGTCTCTTTTCAGAGATGGAACTCGGCCTCCTTTTTTCGCATCGCTTAAAATGCTGAATGAGTCGCCCATCTTGGGCATTCTCTCAGTATTAAGAAACTCGCCGACTTTAATGGGAGGATTGCAGGGTTTACCAGCGTCAACGAAAGAAAGTAAGAACGGGGTAAGGGGGTTGGGACATGCCTACCAGATGGTTCGGCTGGATGATGAGATTGGGGGGTATAAACTGGCAATTGAGGTAGTTCATGTTCCTGGCGATTCTGGGTATCACGGAGACAACCCTGGCCATGTAATATCTTAGTATTCTGAGTCTCTACAGAGAGGAGAATAATTAAGTAGTCGTAGACATGATGGCTAGGTATCTGCGGAACATCAAGTAGAACCAGTGCTGTGATACTAATTAACGTAAGGCTTTCTCTGGCTATTTGTTTTCTTTTCAGTCTGTGCATGCAGACATGTGGCACGTAAAGGATCGGTCGTGTATAAACGGAAGCAACATCGGCAGTTGTATTTGGGGATAGTCGAAGCCATCACATCCCCTACTTTAGCCGGCAGCATCGCAACTCTTTTGTCTTTACTCTACTCTACCATTTACTCTATCTCCCTCTTGACAGACACGATGCGCATCCTACCCTTTTTCACCGCCGTCGCCGTATGGGCGCAAGCACAAACCGTCGTCAATGGAACACAACTACACACAATCTTGTACACCACCACCATGGGCAATGCAGAGCCCCCACAGCCAGTCACGACGGTATTCGTCACGGTCATAATGCCTATAGAGTTTGAAGTTTGGCCACACAACAACGGATCCGTCACAGGCGCCATAATATCCCACTGGTCTGCGGCCAACACCACGTCATCCTTGTCAAAAGCCCTCACTTGGATTCTATCAGGGAATCGGGATCTCAATATATGGACGACCACGCCGCCTACCCTGTCTCTCGGGGGAACCAAGACCCACGCCGCCACGTACACGACAACGGTCTCTCGATCAACAGATTACAACAACCTCATTATGGGCAGGGGACATTCCGAATGGACAACGACGCAATGGATGACACTATTTGAGGAAATAGGCAGTGCCTATCCAACCACGATTGTGCGAACCGCGTTTTCACACTGGGAGATATTTGTCACAGGTGGGAACGAGGCCGTGGGGTTTACCCATAATCGGAGTGTGACGGTCGAGTATTCCATGACTACGACCATGGTTTTGGCGACAGCCACTGCGACTCCGACTCCAACACTGTTTGTATAGTTTTTATTAGAATCCGTTGGCAATTTAGTATTGGGACTCTGTGAACTTGAAAAAGAGTGGCTGTTTTTGTAAAATACCAGCTTTTACATAACCATTTGATCTCCATCACACTCTATATACCACTATGGTTGGTAGTGTTTGCACACAGGAAGGTTCAATTCGGTATCGACACCCCAACCGTGCCACAAGACCTCGCGTGACTCTCCACTCTCCAGTGAGGGAAAGGTAGGTAGGGTCTTGGCAGAGCAGGACGGGCAGCGGCACAGTTGCATAAAACGTCAATTAATTCCCAATCATTGCATTCACCCACCCACGATGTGCATCAGCGGCAAACCCCAACTCAACTCCATTACCATTTCACATTATTATTTCTTCAAGACCAGACCAGACCAGACCAGATAATATGGACGACAACAACGACCCTCGGTTTGTGTCTATAAAGATAAACTCGTCTGGACCAATAACCTGGAAAATCCGCCAAATCGCAAAGGACACGGAGGCGGGTCGGACCTTTTTCTACGAGCACTACCGGCCCTTTCGTCTCAAGATGTTGGAGGAGGCGCCGCATGGTAGGTCCTAACCTTCTTCACCTATCTACCTCTCTTGGCCAGTTAGAAGCCTGGAAAATCTTTATTTCTTTTTAACAATTATCTACATGTGCCTGACCACGTCGTTTTCCCGAAAGGTAGCATTCTGGACTCAACTCAAGCGTGAAATCCTCCTCCCTCGAGAGGAATGGGATCGTCGACTACAGCGACCGACAGCATATACTTTTGTTGCACTAAAAAAAGAAGAAGATACAATCATATCATCGCTTATCGTCCGCGGCCCTTTACCGACAAGTGACCTCACATCGCCAATCTGGATGCAGCTAGGCCACGCGGGCTGTTCTGAATACTGGGAAATCAACGCCGTGTTTACTACCGAAAATAATCGGAGAAAGGGAGTCATGTCAGCCATGATTGACGAGGCGGTGCGGGTTGTGAAAAAGTTTGTGAGTGAACAACAGGAGGACCAGAAAAGAAAGACCTTTGTAAGGGTGTTGGTTTTGGTGGGAAACGAAGAAGCCACAGGACTGTATGAGAAGGCGGGGTTTACGGAAAAGTGGGAGAATAGCGGGGAATGGGAGCTAGTGAGGTGGATTGGCTTTGATGATGCATCTCCTGGGGCTGCTAGCCAGCGCTCTGACGGGTTGTCTCCAGTTTAAGAGGTAGCGTGGGATACTCGCTGGCACTGACGGTAACAAACCTTAAGTGTGCGGTACTGAACCATTTGTACATCTATCTAGTTCATAAATACAAGAAATCCAACTATATACACCAAAACCCACTTTCAAGTCTCACAGGAACGAAGCCTCAACCATGAAGGCTGTCGTGAACTTGGCATGTCTCAAAACAGCATCCCACATGACTTTGTCATATGTCTGTGCCACTTGCGTTAGAAACATACCCAGACCAGTGAGTGAGAGAGGGGAGACTTGCATCGTTTGGAGTATGGATAAACAGGTTGGCTGGGGTGTTGATCTTTTCGTCGCAGACATATGCCGCCGCTATTTCCGTTAGCCTCTTTCTTTCTCTTTTTTTTTTTTCTTCTCTTTTCTTTTTCTCTCGAAAGACAGGAAGGTACTTACGAAAACCATTAGATCTCGCCGGGACGTGATCCCCACAAGGCTCATCACACCTGCTGGCCGTCGTCTCGCCCGTATACGCCGTCGCCACAACCCGCACGTAGGCCGTCCACGAAGCATCCACGTAATCGGTATAAATGGAAATCTTGCCGCTCGGCGAATACGCCGCCATATCCTGGTTCACAAACCCCAACACCGTTTTCCCGTCTGCTTTATATTTCGCAAAAACATCCTTGGCTCCCAAAAACCCGCCTTCTTCCCCGCCGTAGAAATGAAATTCCAACGTTGCCTGCGGGGCGAATTTGCTCTCGGCAAGATGCGACAACGCCTCCAAAAGACAGGATACGCCGCTCGCGTTATCGACCGCGCCCGGTCCGCGATCGTTTACATCCGCTCCGCGAGAATCGTAATGCGCCCCCACAATCACCAGATCTGATTTTTTCCCAGGAATCTGCACAATAACCGTAGGCTGGTTGAATTTGGTGTGAGCGAATTGAGTAACGCGAATGGCGGGGTTCGGCGCCGCCACGGCTTTTACGGTAGAGAACATCCACGATGCAGAAGCCGGTGCGTTTTCCGGATGCATGTGGTGGCGGTTGAACATTTCCGTCATGGTCAACATCCACGCTTTGGGATTGTCGATGGTCACTTTGGCCATTAACGGGTCGGCCTCGGCGCGATGGGAAACGGTAGTGGGGTAAGTGATAGCGCGACGGGTTAGGTTTGAAGAAGAAAGCTGATCATCGGAAGAGGTGGAGAGGATATGCAAGACTTCGGGGTCGGTAATGTCAGTGATGTCGATAATATGCGTGCCGTTGGCAATGTAAGCTTGTTTTTCCGCATCGGTAACCCAGGTGCCGGGGTCGGAAAGGGTGGTTTTGATCAGGTTGAGGCCTGTTGCCCGTACAAGACATGCCGAGGCGATGATAACGAGGGTGGATAACATTTTGAAGATTACTGCGGATGCAGGCAGCGAGTGAAAGTAAAGAAGGTAATAATGGTGGTGATTCCTGTTCAACTGCAGCTGATACCAACTATTTGTACAACTCAAAAACTACAGAAGATCGTCTAGTATTCCCTCTACGCCTCGTCCATGCCTCACCTCGAACATTCTCTCCACGCCTCATGGCGTTACGGAAAGAAACCAGGGTGTCAAGGCACATTTCTGGCTCCTATCTTATGCAAAAAGTCTCTTTCGGACGACCCTAACCCAACAGCCAGGAACGCCGCTGCTGTGCCGCCGCTTAGATCTGGGGGTGTAACCCAGATACTCCGTAGTTCCAGAACATTTCAGGGACACGACGCAAGGTGACACGAGGTAACGCCGCATCGGTTTCCCTCAAGTTGGGTGATGTGGAGGCACAGCCTTTGCTATCGATGGACGATAATGCGTCAAGCAATGAGGTCGTGGTAGCGATCGGGCTAGCACTTTCTGTTGGTGCACAGCCCCAACGAACCATGACCATGAACTACGATCGGGGCAGGGTTTAGGGAGCACGTGGGCGGGAAAGAGGAGACTATACCAGTATTAACCAGAGACTGTTGGTGCGAAACCCGGTATTGGAATCGGAGATGCCGAAAAAAATATAAAATGAAAAGAAAAATGAAAAGAAGAAAAATAAAATAAAACGAAAGACCTCCCTGACGAGAAAGAAAAGAAAAAGAAAAAAGAAAGAATTGAGAGGCAACAATTAAAATGTTCGTATACTGATCGTGATGAAGAGCCCAGAGCTGAGACTGCTTTCTGCAAGCCACCTGCAACAGTTGAGCCTATGACCATGGCGTCGGAAGCTACCACATCCGACACCGACATACCGAGCACTCCCCAAAACGGGAATTCCCGAACAAATTCCCGGTCCCGTGGTCGGTCTATATTCACGAGTATGAAAAAGACCCAAATTGAGTGTTTTGCGGGGTATGCACAACAGCCGCTGCAAATCTTCCGAGTCTGCCTGTCTGTCCCCTCCCAGCTTCTGGAGAGCTATTTGAGAAAACATGTCGCCGGGGAGCCGCTTTCTTGGCTCTGTCCTTCCGTTACAACGCCGCGTCACACACAATGAAGTGGACGTATCTAACGGTTTTGCTCGCTTCTGTATCCCATGCGTGGGGCCATGGGTACATTTACCGTGTTACGGCGGACGATACCGTGTAAGTCCCTAATTGACCAGACTCAGAATCTGTTGTGTGCATCACTGACATGAGATACGTAGATACCCCGGCTGGGATGTCGCTATTGATCCCTGGCTGAGCCCCGTGCCCGCGCGCATCGCCTACGGAGGCGGAATTGTTGGTCCGATTATCAACATTAGCAGTCCCAACCTCGCTTGCAATATGGGACGAAGTCCCGTTCCTGGGGCCATCGCGCAAGCTAGGGCGGGAAGCAATGTTACTTTTCACTGGTATCCTGTCTCTTTCTCTTTCTCTTTCTCTACCACTTGACATCGTCTCTGACCTGGACAAAAAAAAAATAGGTCAAAATGGCTACATAGCCACAAAGGCCCCATAACCGCCTGGATGGCCCCGTATTACGATTCTGACCTTGGTTCCGTCAACGTCAACGAACTTGAATTCTTCAAAATCGCCCAAGACACCGTCGACGACTCTGGAGTCTGGGCCAACGAACACATGATTAACAACAACAACATGACGTGGACGGCTACCATCCCTGCGGATATTCGTCCAGGGCGATATATCATCCGCCATGAGATTGCGGCGCTGCATTTCTCAGTGACAAGCTCGCCTGGTTTTGAGTTCTTGCCCATAGCAGCACAGTTCTACATGACGTGTTTTAATTTCAATATTTCCGGATCCGGAGACGCGCTTCCTCCTATGAATCTGCGAGTAAAGTTCCCGGGGGCTTATAGGGACGATGATCCGGGAATGCGATTCGACGTACGTAATACTACCACTAACAGGGAGAAAAAATATATCCCGCTTGGTCCACCGGTGTATAAAAGTGGTTATACCGTCAATTTACCCCCCAAAGAAATGACGGTTGTCAGCCCCACGGGAGGAGGACCAGACGCAGATGCCGCGTACTTTACTGCGCAGCAAGCGTTTCTGGAGCGGCAGGGGGCGATTACGGCGTATTTTGATTCGGTAGGGGGGTAGCTTGTACCTTACCTCCATACCTCGATATCTGGATAATGTCGAGCCGTTCGACGGGTGCGAAACCGGAACGGTTGAGCCGGAGCTAGTGACAGACTTTTGTCTTGGAAGGACTTGGATGTGGGGTGTCAATTGTAATTAGGAGATTCACGGGGGCCCTCAGAGCGGCTAGAAGGCATCGAAAATGCCCAGGCACGGTTTGGACAGAAGGGCCTTACAACTAAAAGTCAAGGGGCTTAGGTTTGGTTGCTTGGAAGCACGAATACAGTTTCTGCGAGGTATCGCTCAAATTCAACATGTAGAACGCTATGCCCAGCGTGACGCACGAATACAAAATACATCAACCAGAACTCTCCAACCAACTTCTAAACCCCCCCATAGCAGGGCTCATGTAGATGTCATCAAAATAGCCTGCCTCGCATACGTCTTCACCCCCTCTCCCGCCAGATCCTCATCCTCGACCCGATCCATACTCCACGCCTCCGGAAAAAACCCACGAATAGATTCCCACGAAGCGTCGAGTTTCCTCGTCATCCAATCCGAAATCTCATCGCCCCAGTACCAACTTGCCGCCATACCCAGGGCCGCCACCACCAATCCGATAAACCCGCCCACCAGAGCAGATGGATCAGGCCATTTGGTGATGATGAAATACAGACTGATTCCCGCCGCGGTAAGCCATAACCCACCCATGATAAGTAGAAAAGAAAGCACGGCGAGGGTAAGCAGACCGAAAACCACCACAATAACACTAACAAGGAAAAATAAAAATTTGGCAATCGCCCGGTTCCCTACGGAATTAAGCCTTCGCGCCGCCGAACGTGGTCGCGAAGAAGTGAAGCGGTTCATGATGGTAACGCGCATCTGCATGGATGCTAAACGCATAGAGGGAGAACGCAACATGACGCGGATAAGGTAGGTGATTATACAGATGGATAGGATGGAGATACCCCAAGTCCAAATCGCGGGAGGGGCCTCGGTGAATTCAATGACTTGCATGGAAAATATGGACGTGACGAGTGAGAGGGGGACGAAAAAGAAGGCGAGCTCGGTAAGTTTGTTGATCCCCGAGGTTTGGTTGATCACGAGAGACGACTGTGCAATGGTGGTAGAGGCGATGAGGAGGTCAAGGGTTTCGGTGGTGCGGACGCGGAGGGCCGAGAGGTGGTTGAGGAGGGATTTGAGTTCGGTCATGTTTTCGGTAGAGCTGGAAAGGTGAGACAGGACAGAAACAAGATGGTTGGCCCAGGTGTCAACGTCGTTCAGCGCGCTTCGTAGCCAACAGAGGTTTTGCCGCGTGGTGATGCCGATAGACTCGATTAGGTGCAGGTCCAGGTCGCTGCCGGCGAGATCACCATCAATGTGATCCAGTTCAAGACCCATCTCAGCTACCAGTTGCCAAAAATCATCCAGAGCCAACCGCGTAAGGATCTCACCGAGAACACCTGGACCGTCGTTGGCCAGCATCTGCCTGGTGCTGATGCCGCTCATGGCTCGTAGGACGAGATCATGTGTGGATAGGGCGTATTTGCGGGCAAAGTCGCGGTGGCGGGTAAAAGGGTGGGGGTTGTTGTAACCGGAACGCAGCTGCGTTTCATATTCTTCGTCATAATCCGTGTCACTGGAGTAGCTGGTCTCGGATCCGTAGTCAGCTGGTTGTTCGCCATCTTCCTCGGCACCTTTGTTGGTGGCACCAAAGAGTTTCTTCCGGAGTTTTTTCTTCTTCTCCTTGGCTTTTTGCTTCTGAGCCTCTCGCTTCTGCTTCTTCAGGTCCTTCTTCGAGATGGGCGGTGGATGTGGATCTAGATACGTCTCGCCGGCATCAGGGGTCCGCCAGAGTTCTTCCTCCGTGTAAGACTCAATCTCGGCGGCACGAGGCATGAACGTCAAGGAAGGTGTAGTCTCCCTGGTTGTTTGCCGCATCATGGTACGTGCTGGGTCAAATAACATGATGACTGCCGTCTGTGTGTTAGCCTCGCTCTCCGGTGGGTCCAGTACACAAAAAACCTACTAATCTTTTTCCCACTCTCATCCGTTCCTGACCAACAACTTGCGCCTTCTGGTGCCATGACTCGTAAATCCCGGTTTTTCCACCAGGCGGGGTTTCTTGGTAGACTCTCAAAAGTGCTGTAGGCGCGGTAAATGTTTGTCGTCTTATATCTCGTCGATATCCCCGTGTCTCGTGGAAGCTTGCGCTGCTTTGCTTTCTTGGCTCGTTTGGCCTCCCTTGCAGCCCGGGACTTGGTCATCAGTAATCCATACTTGTCAAGTTGTACGTCCCGCTCGACCGTCCATCGACCATCTGCAATGCGCGTCTCCATCTCATCCTCGTGAAAACCTTTCCGACCGAGATAGTTCAGCAAGCCAAGTCGAGCCCAACGCAAGTGTACCCAGCTTCGCTCTTGAGTGCGACGGGGAACATTCCACTCGGTTTGACGACCAATAGTAGGCAAAGCCCGGTGACGGAAGCGTGCCTCCCGTTCCGCCCAGTTCATCCACACGGCATTCTTCAGTTTGAGTCCACTGTCGCTGGCACGGTATCCCGACTCGACGAGGTGATCGAACCAAAACTCCGGGTCGACCGAATAAACCTGACCTAGCGCTCCAATGACAAAACGACTTAGGTCGGTAACCATGATCACCCGCACCTCGGAATTGTCTGGGCGTTCTTGTAGCGCAACCGCCAAAGTCTTCTTGTCGGTGATGGGTTCGCTCCGGCGCACACCCGTGTCATCGTTTAGGTAATCCAGAATAACAAGCTTGGCCGATGCGAGGCCTTCAAAGCGCTCTCGACACGTGACATTGAGCCATCGGGGATCCCACCTTGCGCGGTTGTCGAGCTGATTCATGTAGAGCTCAGCGAGGGCTTCGAGCCAATGCGTCAGGCTGGAAAATTCCTTGTCATGGTCGCCGTCCTCATCACCGAAATCCTCGGACACGAATGCTTTCCCCTTGGTGTCCAAATCCCGGGTGCTCCGCACGTACGACAGTGATCGCAGCTTGTTGTTGTTGTGGTCCAGGTTTTCGTCGGCCAGCGAATTGCGCGGCACGTTGTAGTGGGCATTCCATCTTTCTGAAGTTGGCCATGGCAGCGGGTATCCACGGGTTTCATCTTTATCGCTTGAGACGAACGGCTCCGGGTTGGAGGGCACGGCTTTGCCTTTGGAAAACATCGAGGTGCAGATGAAGATGGAAAAGTGAAAAGTTGCATGTTCAAAATTTGACCTAGATTGACGGTACGAGAACGCGTATCTTGGCGCGGGTGACCCGGGTTACGCGCTAGCTAAGGGGCTAAATCTGCTGCTACCTACAGGGGTCCGTGACTGAATTAATTTCCCGCACTAAATTTTCTTTTTGCTCGCGAGAAGTGGAAGTGCAGCTGTCGCAAAGGTTCTACGGCCGTTAGAGGTACTTCGTATTGTTCACGGTCTCGTCAGCCGGAGAGGGAGAGCAGCCACGCGCTTGCAAGCTGACAGCGGATTCATTTGATCAGCGGCCCGGCCCGCCAATTTTTCTTAGGTATCCGACCCCTGAAAGCCTGCCAAGAAGGGGGATTCGCAGGGCAATGAAAGTTTATTAGCGCCCTCCCCCTCCCCCCCCAAAACTACTCGGCATGCCAGTCTTCAAACCAAACAACTGAAGATGCATTTTGTATTTGCTTCTGGGTGTGGATCGGGGCGGGCGAATTTTTCGATTCCAGAACCGATAAGCGGTCGGCTGCACGCAAGGGGAGAATATTTCTCAACGGGGTTGTCATCCATGTATTTATTTTGTATCCTAGACGTCAATAATGTGAGCTGCGCTGCATTGACTGCCACAGCACCAGTCACAATGCCATCGCCAGTTATACCAACCTAGCACTGTCTTTGAGGGTTCTTATCCGCGGCGCTGCTGCTGCTGTGGTCCGACCCTGTTTTATTTTCCTTATTTTGGGTCGCTGTTTGCCCTGTTGCCAAGTCCCTACCAGCTCATCCAACTCCTTGTCTCTTTTTGCTCACCCAAAACCCCCTGGGTTTCATTGCAAAGATACGCCCGCTTGGCCCCGTCGTCTTCCTTCGTGGTCGGAGAGATGTTGGGGGAGATGATGGGCGTGGGTGGAAGGGAGGAAGGTGGATATTCAGCCACCCCTGAATAGTCTCGATACCTACCACTTTCGCACCAAATCGAATACCAACTAGACCCTGAAAGATACCCAAGGTAGGCAGTTGGCAGGGGATTTGGTGGGATTTGGCAGAGGTTTATTGTATAAAAGTCTGAACAACCAGACTAAGAAACGCCCTCGAGGGGTCTAGTTGCCTTACACTAATTTTTCATAATAAACGTCTAAACATTTTTAAACAAGACCTTGGTTTTTCCTGTCAAGCCTTCAAATTTCTACCATCAAGCCTTGAGACAGAGGAGATGCCCGGCAGGTTGGCGAGAGGCCGCCGCCAAGCCGTGAAGCACCGCGCGAACAGTCCTTCAGGGGTGGGAGTGCACTTTGCACACAGGAACAAGAGGGCTCTAACAGCGGGACTCGGGTCTCTCCCAGCTTTTTTTTGGGAGGCTTCTCATTTTAAGCATCGTGGCGTGGCACCAACGAGGCTTATCCGGTTCTCCTCCCGCTTCCATCTTTCCATCCTCTTGGGCTCCAACCAGAGCAGTACAAGCGCCGGATCCCGATCCTTTAAGATCTCCATCCTTTTTTTACTTATAGTTAGCCCATGCTGCGAACCTTGGGAGACAGAAGCATGAAGCCTCGCACTAAAGTAACTCCTCCAGGAACACACAAAAGACCGACACCCCAAAATGCAAGTTGCAAGATGCACATGCACATAGCCTTATGAACCTTCCAACCCAACGGATCACCAATAGGCCGATCTTACTTTATTTTTGTGTCTGCCGAGACGATGCGATGCGATGCGATGCGGCTCCTCTTCCAGTTCCACCTGTTCCCACCCGTTCCAGCCCCTGTGCCTCCAACCCTGTGCGGCTCCTTTGCTGTGCTGGACTTGCTGTGCTATGCTGCAATGCTACGTAACCCCAGACAAACCCCAGTGCCCCCAGCGCCCCCTACAGAAAACCCCGGAAAACAAGACACTGCCAAGTCGTCTCGGGGAGTGTGTCAGTGTGTCAAAGCCGGGGACTTGAACGTTATTTGTTTTGTGTTTGTAGAAGAAAAAGAGAGAATTTGGAACTTTTAGTTCATCTTCATCTCGGTGAATAGGTTAGGATGGGATGGGATGATCGAAGCTTGATTCGTCTTGTTTCCATGTTAATTTGATGTTGAAAGTTCGTTTCAAGATGCACGCAGGGACTGACTGACTGACTGGAGAGTTCTGATGATCAATCGCACGACGGCGGAAACACTGCAGTGCAGCACTGCGTGGTAAAAGCACTGCAAAATCCCGTCACAAATTCACTGCGTTACTATTCTACAGCCACACAATCCCATCGACTAAATGCCGAACCAACCGGCCCGGTCTCTTGAACTATACTATACTATACCGAAAGGCTTGCACCTGCACCGCCATTCATCCATCCCATCGATTGAACAAAATCCCGGTGGAACCCCTTCATTTCGGAGCTGCGCCGCGACCAACAACTCAAAGTTCACCATGCAAGATCTTGGCGTGACGGCATCTGCCCAATCAGAGAGCAACAAAAAGCCATGGCGTGGTCGTCGACTCGTCGTGGGAGCCGTGGCTGATGCAGGCCCCTGTCCCAATTCCCCTGTCAAGTCCCTGTCAAGTCTCCCCTGTCGAGTTCCCCTGTCAAAACTAACCGCAATACTCGCAAGGTATGGAACGTGAAACCGAACTTGACTGGACTCGTTGCAGTGAGTTCTCAGCCCTTATCCCCTATCCATGGGTACCTTACTTTACCTTATTTTCGTTGCCTTGCGTTCGTAGGAAGGGAAAGAAGGAACGGGAACATCGGCTTAAGCCTATTTTTCAGAATGCGATGCTGTGTGTGTTGGTGATGCGTGGTGTTCAGAGGCGGAATATATCTCGATGCATCCCCGAGACCTCACCTCTCTACCTCGCCTAGCATCATCCAGCATCTTTCTCTTTATCCTTTATTGAGCTGGGCTGAGTTGAGTTGGAATGAACACACGGTGATTTTCCCCTCTATACCGCTCGTTCTCTTCTCTGGGAGGAATCTCCATTTTCTTTTTGATGGTCATTTTGTCTTCCTGATTCCTTACCCTTTTTTTTCTTTCTCCTTTCCCATCTCCTTATATTCCCTTTTTACAACCCCATTGCCAACAAAACATCATCATGGCACTCTCCCTTCTCGCTGCAACTCTCCTCCTCACCCCCTTTACCGTCGCCACAACCACCCCAAGAGAATCCATCGTGGTTTCTCCTCCCGTAATACATGCCCGTTTCCCTCCCACGGTACTCACCCCCCTCGTATCTCGCAACTCCAAACTCCTTCTCAACAAACGCGATCGACGCGCCGCCCTTGAACCAAAAACCCAAGAAACCTTCTCGTGGATCGCCCCTGACGGAACGCTCGCTTCGCTAAACCTTCGCACTCCGGGGGATGATGAGAATATTGTAAATCTCGAAGCGATTGATGATTTGGTGCAGAAAATCACCTGTCCTACTCCTTCTTCTTCTTCCGGGACGGGGACTGGGCCAGGGACGCTAAAAATCCAATTCGCTCAAGCCGCCGACTTTAACGACGCCCAAGATGTTTGGGAATGGGTGAATCGCAGCCCGGCGAACCATTTTATCATGGTAGTTGGCGCGGGAGTGTGTTCTAGTGCACAACAGAGGGCGGTGTATAACGTGACGGGGATTACCTATGATGACGGGATAGAAACGGCGGCGTTGGCTGTCCAGGAGATTTCGTGGAAACAGGCAGCAAAGGTATTTGACTTGACGATTGGACGGGTCGATGATGATGATGTCCCCGCTTCCGTTCCTACTACAAAAGTGAGCAGAAGGGGGGGGAGGGTACCAAAGAAAAGGGGCTTGTTGGATGGAGCCAAGAAAGTGGTCAACGGGGTAAAAGACGCAGTAACCGACGTGGTCGACGATATCCCCGACGTCGTCAACGAGGTTGTCGACAAAGTCAAGGAAATCCCCGGCAAAGTCGAAGACGGCATCAAAGCCATCCCCGGCAAAGTCGTCCAAGCAGTCCCGATACCCGCCGCCGCTCAACTCCTCACCGCTGGAGAAGGCGACGTGCAAAACCCCGAATTCACCATCCCCTTCGACCACTCCTTCCCCGACAAAGCCCTTACCGTCTCCGCCGGGTCCGTGTCCGTATCTGCTCTCTGCAAAGACTGTTTCACCACCGGCTCCCTCAACGTCAAAGGCCGTTTCCGCTCCGAACAATTCGGCCAACTCGACGAAGCCTGGGTAGAGATCTGCACGGCCGGGTTATCCGCCAAAGCCATAATTTCTCTCGGTCTAACCGGCGCGCTAACCGACAAACTCTTCGCTCGCAACGTTAGCATCTTCACCTTCTCTCCTGCCGGAATCGCCATTCCGGGGGTACTTACCATTGGCCCGACGATTTCCGTCGACATGGGCGTGGAGATTTCCGAGATTACCGCGGGGGTGAACATCCACCTTGGCGGAACGGCCAAAATCCCTGCGTCCTCTGCGCGGATTAATTTTCTGGGGAAAAATAAAGACGACGGCGCCAAAAGCCGCGGGTGGAAACCCGAGTTCAAGCCTGAGCCGTTCGCGGCCGATGGGTTTGTGGAAGCCAAAGCCAGCGCGTTTATCAAGCCGGTCATTGGGCTAGAGATTAGCGTGGTGGAAACGGGACTGGCGGCGGAGATTGCGGCGATGACGCCGGTTTTGACGGCCTCGGTGAAGGGCATTGTTTGTGAGTTTTTTTTTTTTCTTTCTTTTTTTCCCTCCCTTTCTTTTACCCCTCCCAGTACCTCACCGGACCCTTTCCCTTCCTGACCTTGGGGGGTGAGAGAGTTCGGCTAACATTTACAATAGCATCAAACTGCAGCGCATGTGGCGATAGCGCGACAGGTGTGCAAGGAGACCTGACACTCGGTGCATCCATCGGAGCCAGCGTCAAGAAGAAGGTGCTTGGGATTGAGGATGCGCTGTTTAGCGTGACATTTGCTGTAAGTTTGCCGTGAACCATTGCAATGTCCTGGACGATATGCTGACATGTGTGATAGGAAGCAACTCTTCCCATTGCTGGGTTTTGCCAAGGGATTGGACCAAAGGGTAATGCATGCAAGCCATTGTAAAATATTGCGTCGAGTGCATATTGGCTTCATGTTTTATTAGTAATGACAGGGCGTTGGTGGTTGGGAACTAGAATATCTCTGCTGCATGAGGAAATCTCGCTGAACAAATTTCAAATCGTATTCTCTGCATCGCCTCGCAGATACTTGCCTGTGACTCCTCAGCCGTAGTTGAATAGATGTGAGCATGGACGTTCAAACCTACAATTCGCCTAATGTGCCCAAAATGACGGAAGATGGGTGACATCATTGCTTTAATGATCTCACTACTCTGGCTGCGGTGTGGAGCCTCTTAGGCGAGAAAGAACTCACCTGGGTATGCGTGGGCTACCCGAGCATGTCAGAAAGTCAACAGGGCAAAGGGACAAGAGAAAAAAAGAAAGGAGAACTGACAATCCAATCGGGATTAAGGGAAGCCGCAAGGCGAGCCAGTACTAGGGACACGACATGTATTTCTTTTCCTACGCAGATGCATAGCTGTTGGCTACATCAACACTTTTGCTGGGGAGGGTGCACGGGGCTGTAGGGATGTAAGCATGTAGGAGCAAACACTAGACAGCGACAAGGGCGCACATCGACAAGACATATGCAACGTAAGGTGCCCATGAGTTTGTGCGACGTGGCAGGCTAAATCGTCCAAAAGTCAAAGCCATGCAAACCAAGTCGAGTCAAGGATGCACCAAACCGTGCATATCATGGGAAAAGATCTAGTCAAGCTACGTGAATTCCTTCACACAACTTCATCTTGAGACAAACCCTGTTTGGATGCTGGGGGGTGAGGTTTGCAGTAGAGGCGGAGGTAGAAGCTGGAAAATAAGATCACGGAAAGATGGAAGGTAGGAAGGTGCAATGCGGAGATAGGTAGCGGGTAGGCAGACAACTCTGTGGGAGGGAGGTGGGACCGGAAGGATATGTATGGCTGACGACGATCATGGGAGGTAATACAGATGATGACATGATGTGCATGGAGAAGGGGGGATGCGTGAGGCCGAATGGGGAGAGCACAGAAGGAAGGGATGCTGCGAAGGTGATGCGGCCTGAGAGGGAAGGTGCGTGGAGATGGATTTTGGATGGACCCACCACTAGCTGCCCTTTCCTGTGCAAAAAGCGCCACAACACCAGAGCACACGCATTTCAACTCTTACCTGCGTCACCGCAAAATGGAAGATGCATTGTTGAGGTTGGATCGTTGAAGAGGAGGGAAAGGTGACAGGACAGAAGGAACCACACATCATCGATAATGACAATGGGGAAGCGATGATGGCGACGGTGAGAGCAGATGCATGCATGATAAGATGATGTGCGGTATTAAAACGAGGTTGGTGAGGAAAGGATGCGACAAGAAATTGTTGGAGAAGATGGATTGAGAATGACGGATGACCGCGACAACAACGGTGGCGATGGTGAGGGTGGTGCAGCTGATGAGGCAAGGTGCATGAGAGGAATGTGCGATGTTGATCAATGGGAAGGGTGATGGGACGGAAGTGGATGGTCAACGATAAATGATGACAACTGCATGGAACATGTTGCAGCTGATGAAGATGCATAGGGAAGGGAGCGACAGAATGAAATGCCGGACTTACTTGAAGGTGGATTGACGACAATGGAGACGACAACGACGACGATAATAAGGACGATAAAGGCGGTGCAGCTAATGAAGATGTGCGGGGAATGAAGCGACAGAAGGAAATGTCGGACATACTTGAAGATGGTTGATGACGACGACAGCGATGATAGCAGCGACGACGACAACGACGACAACGACGACGAGGCGATGATGATGATGGGAAGGATGCGACAGGAAGAAATGTTGGACTTATCTGAAAATTGACGACGACGGCATCGACGACAAAGATGATAGAGACGACGATAGCGACGACAACAAAGGCGGTGCAGTTGATGAAGATGCATGGGAAGGGACGACAAAAGGAAATGTTGAACTTCCCTGAAGATGGGCGACAGCGACAGCGACAGCGACAGCGACAGTGTGATGGGGATGGCGTCAGGGAATGGACTGACCTGAAGAAGACGTCTCTGCGCTAGCCTTGATGTCGAGACACCAAGTTACCAGGCGACACCACGGGGAGGTGCAGAGTCCGATTTCGTCGCCCGCGGCTTGTCGATGCAGAGGCCGCGCCTTGGACCCCGAAGGAGACCAAGGCGTATTGTATGGCAGAGAGGACGAAACGCGTGCAAGGGCGAGAACTTACCAACAAGGCGACGAGGAGTCGAAACAGAACAAGACCGAGGACCAACACCCACGAGATCGCCAACCGTCGCTACCCATCCAACGCGGACGACTGATCAAGACACAAGCGGCCACCACCACCCAAGACACCGACAGCGAGAAGGCACGAGCCAACATCCCACGACCATCCACCGAGAAGTCACCGATGGCCATCCCACCCGAGACCCAAACACCAACCGTGACGACAGCACCCTCCAAACCCCCTACCTCTCCCAAGACCACCGAACCTCACCCTGTCCCAGGACGACGCGGCTATGGCAGAC
>Ga0247765_1000909_pt1 | contig 18239 bp, 21 predicted proteins | sample UWRJL106311C6_FD_179949 | JGI IMG/M metagenome (GOLD analysis project Ga0247765, IMG submission 179949) | Plant litter microbial communities from Arlington Agricultural Research Station in Wisconsin, United States - UWRJ-L106-311C-6 | ecosystem: Environmental > Terrestrial > Plant litter >... | reverse complement strand
AGAAGAAGGGAGGGGGGGGGGGGGGGGGGGCGGATATATGGCGGAGTTGTCGGTTTTTAATTTTACACCGCATCGGATCTCTAATGATACCTCTTGATTAAGCACATTAGCAAGTGCGGTTCACATGTTGAGAAAGTCCTTCGAGATCAGCGTTCGAGTAACTGTTGATGAAGAAGAGGACATTGTTGGGCGTGTAGGGAAAAAGAAGACGAGTCCATGACATTGTTCTCTTTTATTTTTGGCACAGGTAACTGTATACAGTTTTGAGCTCTTGACAGTCAAACTGGTTCGGGCTTGGACATTTCTGAGCGATATGGAGGAGGTGGAATGGCGGGGTTTTTGACCGATGGGCAATATAGCACTTTGATGATAGAAAACGCGGCTGCTTTCGAGGTTACACCACTCGCAAATGGCTTTCAACGTCCTCCCTCCTCCTGCAAGGGCAAAAGCAGGTCAGTCAATCTGGTGGGGGATCGTCGCTGCTGTCCAGGTTCTGGCAAGTGGCTGAGGTTGATATCAATTTCATTGGTGGATGGTTCATCGCGTGGCAGTGCTGGAGCGTTCCTGCGTCATTTCAATTCCGCTTTGCACCTCCCATATCCAAGTTTTGGTCACGGTTGGAGTAAGGAAGTCGCGAATGGCAACCCGCCTCCACTTGCCTCACTTTAAGAGAGGCATCACGTCGAGGGTTGCGGGAACTAGCCAAGATGGCTTTTCTTCCTCGTCATCACTGTTATCCTTTTCAATGATTGTTTCGCGTAGCACCTATCTAACTCTTCCCGACTATTATCCCTGATTTTGTATACGATGGTTTTTTTTTCTGATGCTGTTCGACCGAACCAGTCCTAGATATATACACTTTAAAAAAAAAAAGCTCTGTTGGGGTTCGCATCAACTTCCCCTTGTCATTCTCGATATCACGGCGGAGCCGGTCGGGAAGGGCCTCCCAGGCCTCTCGCACGCCATGGGTTCCCGAAGGCGACACGGCTCTAAGACGTTGGTTCTCGTTGCGGTTCTTCTCTTTGGGGTTGATCCCTCGGGGCGGCTGGCGACGGCAAGGGAAGAAGCGTTTTGGAAGAACGTAACGTTGACGCCAAATACCACAATGACGCCAATTCCTATCTACATCACCAACAACTGCCATGAGAATGTTTGGCCGGGAATTGGAACACAAAACGGGCAGGGCCCTGGAACCGGGGGCTTTCTTCTGGTGCCAGCTGAACAGCGGGTCTTGTTCGTCAGTCCGGACTGGCAGGGGAGGATATGGGGACGCACCAACTGCTCGTTCAATGCCGATGGTAGCGGACCCTTTAACCTCAACGGCCTCGGCGGGGATGGAACGGCATGCATGACGGGAGACTGCTTCGGCAAGCTCAGCTGCGAGTTCACGGGAAAGGTGCCGACAACACTGGCCGAGTTTAACCTCCTCGCCGGAACTGAGGGCAAGCAAACCTTTTACGACATTTCGCTCGTCGACGGCTACAACCTCCCCCTCGCCATCGTGTACCACCCGTCGAAAAACACGTCCTGGATCCCCCCCAACCTGACCAATTGCGCTTGCATCGCCTCGGCTGGCTACCTGGCCGAACCCGCTAGATCAGGGCTCGCCTACACCAATGCCTCGTTCCCGGTCCCCTGGGAAGCCTCGCAGACCAATTCGGCCCTCTCGGTGTGGTGCCCCTGGGATCTCCAAGAATACCCCCCTTACAAACCGGGCAACGGCATCTACCCGTACCCGGACGACGATATCCAACGCCCCGTCTTTGACCCCTGCCTCTCGGCCTGCTCGGCCACAGGCGCCGCCCAGGACTGCTGCACGGGACACTACAACGACCCGGGCATCTGCCGGCCCTCGTTTTACAGCGAACAGGCCAAGGCCGTGTGTCCGGACGCATACAGCTACGCCTTTGACGACCAGACCAGCACGTTTATTATACCTACGGGCGGCGGGTGGGAGATTGTGTTTTGTCCCCGGGGGAGGAGTACCAATATTCTCGAGGTGTTTGGGAGTGAGCTACGCGCCCTGGCCTCGGGAGGGACATTTCCTAAGGAGCTGTTCGAGTCGAGGATAATGAACAAGACTTGGATCGAGACGACACCGCTGCGGAGTGAGGTGGCGAGAGCGGCGATATTTGCGGCGTGGTGTGTGGTGTGGATAGTCGCGGTTATGGCGATGATGAGGGTGTGACTTTTTGAGATTCTTGTATGCTTGAGCTGGGAACTCAGCCTCTGTAGTCGAAGGTGGCATGTGGATGCGATACCTCTGTGCGCAAGTTTGAAATAGGTACCTATGCTGTATTGGCTTTTCTGGAGGACGCTGTCTGGTGGTCAAATCCCGTACTTAAGATACCTGGAGAACACGACCATTCTATCTCCCCCGGATGCTCTGACTGCCTTTTCGTGTATATGTATGTACCTTTTCGGCATCAGTTCTCTGGCATAACACCGAGTATGAAGCACATCCGCGATACGTACATGGATAAAATGTTCTTCCCCGCAAACACAATCAAGACGCTGCTTCTAATCTGGGTATATCAACAATCCGGGGGGGTTGCTTCTCTCAAGTTGTCCGGCTTCGAAAGGTCTACGCTCTTCCATTGCGCTGCCCTGGTATTCATAAATCTGCCATGGCATATAACTTTGCTTTGTTACGGCCAGACGAGCCTCTCTCAGCCCCTCTTGGCTCTCCGTCTTCGTTCCCACTCTGCACGTTCCTCCTCGTCACTCCCGCTGAATTCAGCATCATCATCATCATCCTCTTCGTCCTCGCGAGTCTGCTGGGGGCCCTTTGCCGTCACCGAAATCGAAACGTCGCCGGCACTGACAAAATCTCCCGCGTTCAGGCTCGCATATTCATGCTTCTGAATCAGCTCGCGTAGGGCGGTATTTCGCGGATCCACCAGCTGCAAGGGGGTCAAGCCGCCCTTGTTGCGGATGCGCGGGCTACTGCCCGCCTCGAGCATCATGTCGACCAGGGAGTTGCCAAACTCGCGCTGCTCGGTCGGCTCGCTGTTGATCCACCGTATCGCCGTGTGCAGCGGCGTGTCGCCCTCGACACGGTTGATAGGGTCGCACTCAAAGCCTGGCTGGTCCAGCAGCGCGTCGATCACCTCGTAGTTTCCCCGCGCCGCCGCCTCGTGGTATAGGTGGTTTCCCATGACCGTTGTCGTGTTATTGAGAAGCAACGCAATCTCATCGTCACCTTTGTCCTCGAGTACTTCGTGCAAGAGGTCGACATTGTTGCGGCGGCAGGCTTCAATGAGCTGCTCAGCAATGGAAGCGCCCTGAGAAGGAGGAGAAGGAGGAGGTGTGTGTTAGTGATATTGAAAGGCAGCTGGGGAGGTGAGGAGAGGAGAGAATAGAAAGGAGGGAGAAGGATGGAGGGGTAAAAGCAAACCTCGTGTTCTTCTTCAGGACCGGCCATGGTAGCTACCTCGCTTTGCGGGGTTGGAAAAGTTTCTGTACAGGTACGAATCGGGAGAAGAAGTTTTAGGTTGGGCTGAACTGAGAGAGCCGGATCGATTCCCTTTTTTTTGCGGAGACAAATGGTGAGCTGTGTGGGGTTCCCAACTGGTCGTGAAGCGATATACGTTAGGTAGTCCACCTACCTAGGTATACTAGTCGACAAACACAAAAAACATAACAGTGTAGAAAATTAAAAGTCAGAGACACACAGCAAAAGCAGAGAAGGAGATAGTGAAAAGCTCTAGGTGTCGTTAGCCGCGTGGCAAGGCACACGTCTTGTTTGCTTGGGTAGAACGATGGTGTACGCTCCCATGTGTGTGGTAAGGCAGGAGGATGTGGTTGGAACTGTCTCCAGGAGGTGGCAGTGTGCCAGTGAGACAACAGCTGGACTGGACGGATGACCCCGCCTTCGCTCAGAGGATCCACCCCCGCTGGTAACTAACTCAGGCCAGCCCAGTCAGCCCCCTGTTGAGTTGAGATTGGCATTGGCGTCATTCATGGAGGGGTCGTCCCCCTCCCCCCTCCCCTCCTTCTCGGAGCCAAATTTTAGTGAGGCTCTAAGCGGGCGTTCATCTGTACATGTATTACTTCACCCAAGCTTGGTATTTTTTTTTTCTCTTCCCATTGAGCTTCAGCCAATCAGAGAGAGAGTGAGTGCGAGAAGACTCATCGATCTCATCCCCTTATCAAAACACTTTCTGAAGGTTCCAGGTCTGGTGGGAAGGAAATTAATTGGCTTTGCTGGCAGATTTTCTTTTCTTTTTCTTTTTTTCTCAATTCAAATTGAATTCGTCCAACCCACTGGAGACGGTCCCTACTACTCCGTACTCGTACCCATCCCGCCTCTATTTCACCATTTAAAGTCTCGAAAACTCAAGGAAAGAAAAAATGCCTATCCTCTGTAAGTTTTTTAAGTTTTTTTCACCACCATAATACACACCTCCGGGTCTAGTCTAGTCACCACACCACTGACAGAGAGAAAAAAAAAATAGTCTGCCCGTACTGCGCAAACCTGCTGATCCTGTCCCGTATGGAGACAGGCGGCAACCGCTTGGAGTGCCGAACCTGCCCGTACCAGCATGCCATCGACAAGACCATCTACTCGCGCACGACATTTACTCGCAAGGAGCGGGAAGATGTCTTTGGCGGACCAGGGGCTTGGGATAATGCCCAGAAAACAAAAATCGCTTGTAGCGCATCAACCTGTGATGGCCAAGAGGCAGCCTTCTTCCAGGTTCAAATCAGAAGTGCTGATGAGCCCATGACAAGCTTCTACAAGGTTTGCTTTTTTTCTTTCTTTCTCTGCCGTCCCAAGTTCAAGGGCACAACAGGGTTAATCAGACGCAGTGCATGACGTGCGGCAACCGCTGGAGAGAAAACTAAGGGGCTGGGCTGTCGATAGAATTGGACTGACGGTAAACTGCATTACTTTTTGCTTCACATTGCGAGGCGTTGGGGCACAGGTCTTGGGGGGTTTGAAATTCGCTTTGCCATTGAAGGCATTAGCACGTGATAGATACTACCAAAGTGCCTATTCGATGCCTAAAAGCTCTTGGGGAGCAGAATGTAGGAGGCTCATAGAGTAGAGACATCTCCCTTTAACAATCCTGCTGATATATCCCCCGATTGCATGGACTAGTGCCGCTGTTCTCTCCAGGGGGAGTCAAGTCATTCATTCGGCCTGCAGGCTGTTACAAGACCTTTCCTCGGCGCAATTCCAGCCATGATGCCGGTCTCTCTCTCTGTGTGTGCGTGTGTATGTCTAGCACGTAGCTCATTTCTCCCGATGCCACTCAACGGCTGCCTTCATACCCTCACTAATCATGAGGTGCACAAGATCTGGACTGATAATGTCTTGCCTAAACTTTTCTTGCTGGAGCAGCTGGAGGTTCTTGAGTGCAGGTCCGGGGTAGGTAAGGTATTTGATATATGGTGGGCGCGTCCAGTACTGCAGATAGTCGAGGTAGGCGATGAAGGAGGGGTTGCTTAGAAGTTTGCGCGACGCGAGATGATTCAGGTACGCAGGGTTTCCTAGGGCCTGCACCAACTGGCTGTGCGTGAGAGGATGCAAGTAGAAAGGGAAAAATAGGTGGTCCTACCTCGAGCTCTAGCTCAAAGCGCGTGAAGCCAGCGTATCGGGGCTCATCTGACGCGCTCGAGGGGATTGACGGCGGCTCCATGGCCGAGCTGCCAACCGACATGGGCCCCGACGAGGCCATTGCGAAGTGTGTTTGTAGATGTTCGTGGCCTCGCAATTGTGTTTTCTGGCTGGCGTCTACAGCGAGGGGCACCAGAATGAATGATGGAAATCGAACAGGAAAAAGAGAAAGCGCGACAGGCAAACCAGCTGAAGTTGGGGCTGGCTTTGCGAATGCGGGGGGGGTGGGTTCCACGTTCGGTTCAGGCCGGTTCTGCAGGACAGGGGCCCCTGCCCCCCTACCGTAGCCCCCACCCCTAAGTTAACGGTCCATTCACTCCCGCACCAACCACCAAGGCAGGCGGGTCCCGGCACTCAGCACGCAGGCTCTCTCGCAGAGACCACATTGCACAACATTCCATATCAACAGATTGACCGTCATGGTGTTCAGCAGTTGAAAAGGCCCCGACTCCCCCCCCCCCAATAGTTACCGTCCGACATTTTCCATCGTCCATTCATCTTTGGACGGCAAAATGTCTTCAGGAGACCCCAATGCAAGCCTTGTCGATGGCACATTGAATTCGACCTTGAACTCGACACTGGGGCCGACCCAGAACAGGCTACAGTCATCGAGTTTCGCCAAACTGCTGGATCCCGACTTTCTGCTTCTCGAGGCCAAGGTGATTTTCAGCGCCTTGTCCATCATCTGGATCGCCGCCCATGCCTCGCTGCGTCGTCCACCCTCTGCCGCCCCCTCAAAGGGGCCAAAAAACAAGAGATCCAAGGACCCTCAGTTCGCCGAGGGCTTTGTAGCCTCAGATGCCATCATGCTGCCGGTTATGGCCGGAATCGTTCTCATTGGACTCTACTATTTGATCGAGTACCTCCAGGACCCCGATATTCTCAACAAGATCCTTCGCATCTACATCTCGACTGTCTCGGTGGCCAGTCTGGCCCGCCTTGCTACGGACTCGCTCAACATTGTGACAAGCTTTGTATTCCCGGAAATGTGGGTCAATCGCCGTGGTGACCTCTTCCGCATCGACGCAGAGCATCGCCGCCACGTCCTAACCCTAGCCGATGGCAGATGCATCAGTGATCCGGCCAGACTTTCGCCCTTCCCCAGCTATCTCTCGTCCGTTCGCTGGTCGGAAAGAACGCTGGCGGCTGCGTGGGAAATGCGCCACCTCTTTACCGAGGAGTGGACAGCCCGGCTTGCTATGCACGGTTTGGGCTCACTGACGTTCAACTTGAGACTGAATACTCTCTTGGGCGTTTTGGTTTCCATACTGATTAGTGTCGCGTACCATGTGACGGGCTGGCACCTAATCTCCAATCTCCTCGGGTCTGCTCTCACTTACTCGTCCTTCTCACTCATGTCGCCTACGTCGTTCGCCATCGGGTCCATGGTCCTAGCTGGGCTGTTCATCTATGACATTGTCATGGTCTTTTATACGTATGTCATTACCAATGATACCAACTCACATCTGGGAGCGAAGCTGACAGATGGCAAGACCTTTTATGATTACGGTGGCGAAAAAGGTCGACGCCCCGATCAAGCTCGTCTTCCAGGGCGCAAATGGAATGAGTCTGCTTGGACTTGGTGATATCATCGTCCCTGGCCTTCTCATGGGGTTAGCACTCCGATTTGATCTATATCGCCACTACCAGAAGAAGATCAAGCTGGAGAAGGTTCATCTTACAGCTAGCGAATCCTCTGAATCGGTTTCCAAGAGCGAACCAGACTTCCTCCGGGTTAAGGCCCCTTATGTCGACCCTCAGGGCCAATGGGGCAGTCGGTTCTGGACCACCAAGCTCGGCAGGCTTTCTCCTGTTCCACTTGCTCGCTCGGTGGTGGATGCGACGGCTTTCCCCAAACCCTACTTTTACGCAGCAATGGTGGGCTATCTTTTGGGTATGCTGGTCACGCTGACCATCATGGCCGTTTTTGAGCATGGTCAGCCAGCGCTTCTATACCTTGTGCCGGGAGTGACGGGATCTCTCTGGACCACGGCCATTGTTCGGGGAGAGCTGAAAGAGTTCTGGGGTTATACCGAGGACGGTACACTGGATACCAAGGATGTGGTGGTCGAAGTGGATGGGGAGGGCAAGGAGATTGCCGTCACGGAAAAGGAAGACAAGAAGGAAATGCCAGAAGAGAACAAGACAAAGGCAGTGAAAGAGAAACGCGACGACTACGATGTGTTTTTGTTTTCTATTACGGCACCGCGGCATAGAACTCCAAAGCGGGATTAGGCTTTGCGCATGGCACGGCGTTAGGGCATGGTCAAGACTGGGGAGCATAGGGCATGGGTTCGGCAGGCGTCAATATGTTCTTAAAACAGCATCGTCTCATTTCAGTAAGAATATAGGAAATGAGTAGCCCAGCAAGGTCAAATTCACGGGCAAAGGTTGTCATGGCTACAATGATGACTGAATTTCGTATTATATTTTGTATTTTATTTTGTGTGTACTATCCCTTTTGCGACGCCCCATCATCTCTCTCGTAGGGTCAGAGAGACAGACAGACGGGGGAAAACATCTCTGGGAAGCTTGTCGAGTTGCCCCACTCTCGGCGTTATGAAGGGCTGGCTAATAGTGGCATCGGCTGAAAAATCTTCTCGCCTTCTCGATCGAAACTTTGGCGTCTCAAAACTCTTTCTCCGTTTCTCGTCCATGGTGTTATTGTTTCTCTCTCTCGACTCGGCTCAGCGGACAGCCCTGCATCACCTCAGGCTCTTCTGCCGGCGAGGCCTGGCAGCGCACTTCCGGTGGAAAGGCGTCAACGCTTTGCTCGAGGAGAGAGTGATGGAGGCGGGGCGGAGAATATACGCGGGTGAATTTGGTAAGAGGGGGTTTGTGTGATCTTTCTTCCATCTCGGATAGAGTATAGAGAGAGAGAGAGACAGATTAGAAGTGATCAGACATCTCCCCCCTTAGGAAAAGAGGAATCGCCATCGAGAGAAAGCAAGGTGCTCGACGCGAGGGACGCGCGTGCCCCATGACGCAAAAGCAAAATGTCGCCCTGCATTCGACAAAAATAAAAAAAAATAAACACACACACACGCCGCCGGCCCGCAACAGTTTTCCATCTTCTCGCAAAACGAAACGCAAAACCATTCCATCTCAACCGCCTCAGAGGGTCTGACATGAGAGAAATAATATCAAGACACCCTTCCGGCAGGAGTTGGAAAAAAATAAAGGTCATGTTAAACAAGGTGTGAAAACCGGGGCGAGCGGCTGGGGGGTTGCGTTTATATTATGTCCAGTCGGGGCTCAATTTCGTTCGGTTGCGCGCTGTGAGGCGGGTCTCCTTGATATGGGTTCGCTCAACACCGGACTCTGCTTTTGTATCACTGTACTTTTCGGATACAGTTGGTGACAAGAAAACAGAATCCGACGGAGCAAAAAAAAGACGCTCGACGCTATCAATCCGAGGCATCAAAACTCGAGCTCAACAGCTACAACGACTCTCTCCCGAGGAGAAAATCGGAGCCGGAACCGGAGGACGCTCCAGAGAGCGGAACGTTGGCGCTCAAAACGTTGGAAGGACTACCAGGTATGGCGAAGTGGGCGAGACATGACGAGGTAGTCGGGCAACAGAGCGCGCGGGCGGCCTTTCTCAACGCTCAACACCCATCGGGGCTCGGAAATAGAAATGTAAAGAGTTTCCGAGTCTAGGGGTGATTGATGTGGTCGGGTTGGGTTGGGGTCGGCCGGGGGAAGGGCCGGAGCCAAGACCAGAAAAAGGCGGAGCGGAGAAGGCCTGCCGGGGGGTGCTAATTCGCATCGGCTGAGAGGGAGATAGCAGCAGAGACCAAAAAAAAAAAGGTCATCAGAAGGAAAACATGACTTTTTTCTCTCTTTAATGATTGAAAATGCGGAAAAGCAAAGGATATGGGGCCTCTTGAGGTTTGGCTTGAAGAGGGTTGAAGGGAGGAAAAAAAAAGCCAAAAGGAAACTGCGTCTCTGGCCAGAGAAATATATACTGGCACTGCACTAGACAGCGGGCCACCCCGGCGCCACAGCGCAAACAAACTTTTGGTCCACTTAAGCGACCTTGTGTCATTCTTGCAGAATACCTGTCGTCAATATCATGTTTTTCTCGGCCTAGGGGATGTCATAGCCTAGGACTTGAGTCAGCGGGCAGGTGTAACCACAAACCCACGGGCGCCGTTTCATCCACCCTGAACCTCACGACATTTCCTAGATACCATGAGGCCATAGATGAACAAGGTGAAACGCCGTATCGACCCATCTCAACTCTTTCGCTGATTGACGGATACGCACCATGTAAACATTTGTTACCGTAACTGAACCAACAGTCCCCTTGTTATTTCAGAAAAGGATCTCGAGGACCCCTTTTTATTCTTGTTCGTTTCATCTGATCAATCGATCGATCGATTGAGTGAGTGGGTGGGTTTACGGAGATGGACAAACCCATATTGCTGCAATGGGTTTTCGACACGCGCAGTTGGTTCCCGGAGGCGACTCAGACCCGCCAGCTTGAAACTCATGTATGGCCACACACACTCTCTCTCCCCGCTTCAAGCATCCTAGCTGATGTAGACGGTGTCATGATGCATGTTAGCCACTCGCGACCCGTCTCATGGCCCTCCTCCCCCCATCGGAGCGTGCCGCAGTACTGCGCTACTACCATGTTCGCGACGCCAAAATGTCGCTAGCCTCATCATTTATCAAACACGTCGCCCTCGCCCACCTACTCCCGTCGCTCTCCTGGCACGACACATGCATAACCCGCGACCCGGCGACCACCAAACCCATCTTCACCCTCCCTGACTCCCTCCAGGGGACCCTCCCGGCCGTCTCGTTCAACGTAACCCACCAGGCCGGCATCGTAGCCCTCCTGGCTTCCCGCTTCCCCGCAAAAGGCCCCCGCGTTGACGTCGGAGTCGACATTGTCTGCACGTCCGAACGTCGCTCCCGGGACCTCGAGGTAGTCCTCTCCGACGACAGCGAGAAGGGAGGAGACGGCTGGGCCCGCTTCGTCGACATGCACAGCGACGTCTTCTCGGCGCGGGAAACCGCCTACCTAAAACACCACGTCATCTCGGCCATCCCGGGCCTCGTCACCCCTTCTCCCGCTAACCGCACTGCCGAGGCCGTTGCTGATGCCAAGCTCCGCGCATTTTACGCCCTCTGGGCACTACGTGAAGCCTACGTCAAGCTGACGGGGGATGCCCTCCTGGCGGCCTGGCTCAAGGATCTCGAGTTCCGCGAGTTTCGGCCCGTCGCGCCCACGGCCGGGTGGAATGTTCCAGCCAGGGAGGATGGTGGGAATGATGAGGGAGACGCTGACGCTGACGCTGACGGCCACGCCACAAAGGCGGCGCCCTACGGTGCGCAGGTTATCAACAAGTTCGATATCTATCTCGAGGGTAAGCGGGTTGACGACGTCAATATGAGTCTGCGTGCCATGGGGTCGGATTTCATGATCTGCTCGGCCGTGAGGACCCTGGAGCAGCCCGAGGTGGGCTTGGCCTTGAAGTTGCGCCCGTACCGCGCGCTTGACCTACACGACATGTTGGACTTTGCCGAGTCGAAAATGGAGGAGAGTAAAGGTAGCTGGCCTTGACCAAGCTCAAGGAAGGTCCGAACGTGTTAGGAAGACAACGACATCTCACGAATGAATGATTGATATGAGCAGAATTAAGCATTCAGCTTAACCCTAAAAAGAAAAAAGGCTCACAATCTCGCCACAGTTTCAGGCGGAGGCAATATCCGACTTGGATACTTATCTATCGATACCATCCTGCGTAGTAAACACTCTTTCGCTATTCAAGTGACCAACATCGTTATCGCACCTGACACGGTGCTATTACATCCCGCCGTCAGAATTCCAGACGACCCCCCCACTACTGAGAATCTTATACGCTGCGGGCCAGCCTCATTCCTTCTCGCCTTATCCAAATGGCTCACCCTCTTCTTTCACTTCCCGATTCCAGATCCCGAATCAAGATCCAATTCCATTAACTCGTCCAAGTCTTCTGATAGCTCATCCATCTCCATTTCTCCCTTTGCTAATCTGCCACTCTCCTCCCATTCCACTTGGCAAATTTTCTCAGACCTCTTACATCGACCAATCGCCGTCAGTGGTTCCCTGACAATATTCTTTTTCCAAGTATAGTAGGGCCAAGTCGCGGCGATGACATTTTACCCAAGGCATCCCACTCTGGCCCGCCAAAAGCCAACAGTGCGTGCCCTGTCCCTTGACAGTACGCAATCTGATAAAATTGCCACATCCGTTGCTAAGTAAGTCGTGCTGAAGGGCGCGGAAATGCTCTGGGAAAGTCGCGTGCCGATACACATGTGACTCCCACATGAGGTAATCCTATTCGTCCCCACGGCTTGTTCCACCACGTAACTGGCTGCCCCTCATCACCAGGGCTCGGGCACCGGAGGGGGTCCAATTGCCTGCCGAACTACCATGATAGCGAGCCCGACCGCCACGACCACCAGCAACGCCGCGATAACCACTTCGAATGGTTTCCCCTCCTCGGCCCCAAGAGCTAGGGCTGTTTGCGACAGGCAGAGTGTTTCCCGGTCCAGAAAAGCTTGCGGGATTGGGTTGAGAAGACATGAACGTCATTGCAGGTGACGCCGGCAGAGGTGGCACGAAAGGCGGCGTGTATGTTGGTGACATTGAAGAGCGGCCCAACGATATCGCTCGGCTTCCACGCATCAGCCGGCCGCGGTTGGAGGCTCTCGGGAATAGGGAGGCAACTCCACCCCTCGATACGGTTGAGCCGCCTCGGGGTTGAAGAGCTGCGCCCCGTGCAAACGGCCTACCTGTCGGTCGGCCTCTCAACCACGAACCATGCGACTGCGCCGGACCCCGAGGCACTAGCCCTCCTCTAGCCGGTGGCGTCTCTTCTTCTGCTACCCTGGGCAGGCCATCGGGGTGACTCTCATCCACTGGTGGCAGAGAAGACTCGGAGCTTGCGCTCGCCGTCGGCCTGTCGTCACCTCCCGTGTCCCTAGCTTTGGCCTTTGGCTTCCCGCGGCGACGATGCCGTGTGGGTTTTGGCTTGTTATCAACATCATATACCACGCGCAGGACTGGGTCAATCACCATCAGGTCGTTGCCTACACCCAGTGCCGCCAGCTCCTCTGCATCTGTCGTCGATATTTGGAACACATTCTCGAGCTTTTGCAAATCGCGGACCTCGCCCACCCAGCTACGGGTGTATTTGCCCTTGGAATCGTACGTAAAAGCTTGCTTGACAGCGTTGAAGGTGCGCATGCTGCCTCGCGGATCACTGCCCACGCCGGCAATGTACTGCCAGTTGCCCCAGTTGGATGACACGTCGTAGTCGGTGAGCAAGAATTCGTACCATTCGGCGCCGTAGCGCCAGTCGATGCCCAGCAACTTGGCGAGGAAGTTGGCCACATTATGCCGAGTTCTATTCGCCGTATAGCCCTTGAGCAACAGCTCCCTCTGCGAAGCATCGATCAGGCCCAGCCCTGTTGTGCCGGATTGGAACCTCGTCAGTATGTGGGCAATACGATCCGGGTCGGGGTCTTGGTCTGGCCGCGCCGCGCCCGCATCAGCCGTATTCCATTGTGCCTGGGACCTCTTCGGGCCCCCCAGCCAGAAAATTTTGTCCCCGTCCCTCTGGTGGCAGAGCCGAAAGTAATCGCGCCACAAAAGGCCCCGGCGGATACCAGATGTTCCAGCAGATTCTCCCTTGCCGAACCCAGTGCTGTCTTTGAAATCCGTTTCCAAGCCATCCTCGAACCGTACTAGCAGGGAGTTGATCTGTCGGGCGGTAATGCAGCCCTGGGCTAGGTAGCACGACAGGTTTGTGCTGTAAACGCCCCCTAATAGCTCGTCTCCCCCCTTATATAGCCCAGGGAGTCCCGACAAAATCGCCCTGTCCAGGAGCTCCATCCCGCTGAGTTCGCCCCCCTTGAGCGGGTGATCTGTTATGATACTATCTGGCTTGTACTCAAAGGGAATCAAAATGGCCACAGGATCGACTAGCGCTTGTTTGAGCTCATCTAATGTGTCCGGGATGATGAACGGTAGACTCTGGGTGGGAATCGCATCTGGGCTAGGGAAACTTGGGAGGCTGCCTTTAGAAGGGTTTTCCAGCGGCGGTCTCGATTTCAGTCGGAAAGGCGACAAGTGATTGAGATAGGCTGTGTACGAAGAGAGGGCAGCTGGGGATTCGGAGGCGTTAAAGTCGAGGTCGCGGCTAGACAAGGGGGCAAAACGTCAGCTCAAACGGCATCAGCTCCAGCACTTTGGTTTGGCTAATGCCGCTTACTCGTCCATGTAGTACTTCTCGTCAGTCCAGAGCTTGAATTCGGCGCCGTTCGCTTCACACATGGAGGCCATGTGTTTTTCGTCACTTTTCTCCTCCGTGCCCTCGTGTTCGGTCATCCAAACTGCACCAACTGGATATCCACTTCTCTTCAGCCCGTCAATCAACGCGCCAACAACATCAGGGAAGCTCCCCACGCGCACACAGAGTCCACTGCCAAGAGTCTCCAAGGTCAACTTCATCTGCCAGACCGACTCGGCAATAAAAGCAGCTCGATACGGACCACATCTCCAGAAATTTCCGACCTTACTCCGGGGCGGGGGGTACGGATTAACCGCTTTGCTGTTGCAGATGAATCCGGAGAGTTCCACCTGGTGGGCCGGGAAGATGTAGACGGGCAGGAGATGCGTGAACCCGTGGTCCCTTGTGGTACCGAGGTAGTGGAGGATGGGATTGTCCGCAACACGCAGGTCCCGGCGCACGAGATAGATGACCGTCTTGGTCGGAGCCATGACGACGAGGGCGGGCGGGGGCTAGGAACCGAAACGGATGGTCGTCCCGCACCACGGCTTGCCGTTGTGGCTTGCTGGTGCGAGAATTCGGCCGCGTAAAGGGTGGAGGGCAGAGAGACACGGCAGAGGGGAAGGGACAACAGGAGGAAGGAGGGATCGGCTCGAGGCGGGGAAAGGGCGACTTTCCCTTCACATATGGAAGGCATGATGGACGGTGAAGCCCCTGGCAGAGCCAACGGGGTTCGCGCAGTGAGGGATGTGATCAGAGTGATAACATGTTACATGACGAGGAACAAGTGAGCGGCCTATCACAGGCACGACGAGTGCGTCGAGGAGGGTGGGAAGGGTCCCCTGGGACCAGTTCTTTCCCCTTTCCGTCCGATGGCGGATGCAATGCGCCCGTCCCAGGCATCTGGGATCCCGGCCTTGGCTTGGATAGCGTCTGGTGGGGTGCGAGAAGCTATTCCGGCCCGGGTCTGGGCCATGACCTATGCCAGCCGTGGATGTGGAAGTCGGATAATTTGCGACACTTCGAACGTCTTGATGGCTGCGACATGTCCGCTCGTCTTGTCACACATTCCCCTCGCATTGTGCTCCTGTCTTTCCAGTCCCCGCATTCTCGCTGCAATTCCTCGTCTCTGACGGCTACATTTTTGGGATGGGCTAGTTGTCGTGGATGTCCCGTGTGATTTCCCCGATGTGGAGGTTTTGCATCTGAAGCTCGATCGCAGGGTGCGGACCCCTGTTCGACACCGCTCTAGCCAGAAACAGCTTCTTCGATCGCCCGCCCATTTTTCGATCCGGACCCTGTGGGACTCAGAAACACATCGGGCCAACCATACGGCTGGGATTTGGGTAAGGGGAACCAGGCGTCAACCCCTGTCGAGCCGGACCTGTTCCGGACAGGAACGGCTGGAGCGGTCCGCCGTGGAACCACAACGCCGGCGCAGCATCGTGGGAAAATTCTTGGAACTTTCTGCACCCTTTCCAAGAATTCTTCCATGACTCTTGTCGACGTGGATAGATGCAGTAAGGGTTCAACCTGCACGACGGGTCCACCATGTCTCGAAGCGGACTTGGGACAGGGCCCAGTGCTGTTTTCGGAAGGACTGACGCAATAAATCGCGATTTTCCCTCGACGCCATGAACATCGCACCTTCCCAGGCGCCTCGCCCGCCTCGTCTGCAGCCCCGCGAACGCAAGCTCGCAGGGTCCTGGGTCCTGGTTGCCTGGGAATGGCTGGCAAGTTCCACGCCATCTGCACCGCCCGTTCGGCGCTTCTGCCAAGGTCCGGTCCAGAAGCTTCGCCGACCTTCAACGGGCTCCGTCACCGGCAAACTTGCAAGTCCACACGGATCAGCGCTTGCAGCGGAATGCCAGCCACTCAGTCGCTTTTCCGCTGTCCATCAAGGCCTTCGGATGGTCATCGACGTCAGTCTTGAAATGCCCGATACCTACCACGGGGCCGCCTGACCATGTCTCGGATGCCGATTGACCATGCCACAACAACGGCGTCGGGTGCGAGTGTGCCTACACCACCGACGTTGCACAACGCAGAGCTGCCAACCGATGTGACACAACATGATAACGGTGCATCTGTCCTCTGAGTTTCTAGACCCTTCCGGAGCCAGCTGGGCGGGGATCAAGTCGCTGCCATGCAACCATGTCAATGTCATCGCGGCAACCTTATTGGCCACGCGCTGAGTTCCCGCCCAAGTGGTGTGGTTTTCAGCTCTCTTCAGCCCCCTGAAACTGAATTTCGCCGCTGACGCCACTTCTGGTCGAGAGGGTCACGAGCCAATTCCCTTGTCTTTCAAGCCTTGCCAGCTCGCACCTGTCAGGAGAAGTCCCCTCGGCAGTCCCCACCAGCATAGCTCGATACTGGAAGCTTCCGTTCCGCCTGCTTTCTTTTGACACCAACACCCTCATCCCCGGTCCCGTTAGGAGCAGGCAACCTCTTAAGATTCTGGGAAGTTCTGTTTGAATCTCGACATTCCAATACTTGGCGTGTCAGACTGTAAGCAGCAAGCAGAGCGCGAGTCCACTTCTGCCACACCCTGGATCGACGCAGCTTTGAGCTATAGCTATCGGCTCTTCTGGTCTGTTGGTTTCCTAGGGTAGGTACCTACGTAGTCTCGCGGCTGGTCACATCGGACTCGGTACGTTCGCAAGCTTCTAGAATACTGTGGGCTGGCTGAGCTTGCACCTGTCTCTCTGGAGTCTACAACCTCGTGTGCTCTGTGGTGTTATACAGGCCAATGCTCGGGTCATGCACCACCCCGTCGAGGAACGTAGACTCGCCTCCAGGTTTCGGCGTCCCCCTTCGCAGTGTCTGGTCTCCAAGAAATGTTTGACAGTGGTCGTCCCAAAACCCACTTGAAGTATCCACCCCGGCGGTGACTCAATTTCTCGTTCTGTCAACGGTGACAGGTTTCCCTCGCTCGTCTCCGTCTCGGGCCAACCCAGCGTGAAGCTTGTGTTCTTGACCTCGGATCAACGGATCTCCGGATCCAATCGCGAGGATACCGTTTGTTGGTCAGTTATGGTTTATCTGCAACGTCGCGACAGGTCATCCAGTCAACCAGCCAAAGGTCCACTCTTCGCTCCCGTTTCAACAGAAGCTCCCAGTCCACGCTAGTGCCAATTCGATCGTGGCCTTGAATGTGGTGGCCGAAAAACAGATGCTGTAGCCCCTATCAAGTTGCCGGGGCAAAGATTTCTTTCCTTCACCACAGGTCTTATTTCACGTCCCTCCCTAAACCAGTTCGCCGGCTTAACTAGCGTCAGCAGCGGTTTCTGAGAAACTTTAGTCCTCACTGAATGCAACCAGAGGTAGATCTGCTCAAACGATGCGGCTCGTCTTGTCCAAGACGCGATGCGTAGCGAATCGAAGACGTAATGGGCGTATTGTAGCATACAAGGCGAATACCAAGGGGGGATGCGGCGAAATCCAGAGTGACTCCGGCCTTTGATCGACTCTTAAATTAATGGAATAGAGTGGTAGGACGGGCGGCAGAGCCCAGCCCCTGAAGTTTACACGACCATGTTCCAGACCCCTAGATTGGTGGCCAGGTACGGAAGACAGTCATGGTCTCTACATGTCCTTTCACGTTTTTTCCCAGGATACATGGCAGAAGCGACTCCGGTGTCAAAGACATGGGAATAGTGAGAGCCAGCGGGTTTTCTTCTTCCGACAACCTTGGTGAGACCTGTCTGCCATGCACCCTTGGCCAAGGTTACTACTGTATAGTTCTATCCTGTATCATCCTACCAAAGATTTGACGCCCGAGACACCTAGATTGGCGACCGTATCCTCTCTACCCACCTACCCACCTACCTAACTACCTACCTACCTACCTAGCCGTGCCACCTGCCGCCCCGGGTATCGTAATGCCTTAACCTAAGTACTTAGGTAGGTAAGTACACCAAGGTATTCGTATCTTGCCGGCACATCTGATACATAAGAAGCAGCGTCGGAAAAAAAAAAGCCGGCCTTTTTTTTCTAAACCGACCGAGTCCTCAAAGTACCTAAGGTACCTTAGGTACCTAGGTAGGTGCCTCGATGCGCCAAGGTATGTTTACTTGCCCCCCCCAACTCGTGACAACCCCTTCCTCTTATGTTACCTAGGTACCTACCTACCTACCTTTCCTAGACTTTGTTTCTTACTACCAGCAGTCTGCCTGCCTGCCTGCCTACCTACCTACCTACCCAAGCGGTTGACAAAAAAAGAGAGCCACATTACCTGCATGGTACATATGCTCCCATAGTAGATACTAGCCCTCGGGGGTATCTTTAGGTACCACTAGTTGGTCATCTGACCGTACCTCGCTGCTCTT
>Ga0247765_1000908_pt1 | contig 18243 bp, 14 predicted proteins | sample UWRJL106311C6_FD_179949 | JGI IMG/M metagenome (GOLD analysis project Ga0247765, IMG submission 179949) | Plant litter microbial communities from Arlington Agricultural Research Station in Wisconsin, United States - UWRJ-L106-311C-6 | ecosystem: Environmental > Terrestrial > Plant litter >... | reverse complement strand
GGGGTTGTTTTTTTCCTCCCCCCCCCCCCCCCCCCGAGGGAGATGATGTGCAATCAGCTTTAATAAAGCCATTGCCTCTCATCGCATGTTGAAGGGCCTGTCAAGCCACGGCGCCATTTCCACACAAACCTCACGTGCGGCGGTCAGCGGTTCAAGGCGGGCTGCGCCGTGGTGTGTAGATACCTAGCCAATCGTTGTTTTTTGCTCGTGCCGTTTGTGGCGGTTTCACGGTGAGAGCCATACCTACTTTATCCATCTACCAATGTCCGATCAATCAAATCAACCAACCAATCAATCGAAGCTAACACTTATTTACTCTGATCTAGGAGAGCACATCTAGGGAAATCGATATATCAACGTATTCAATAGTGCGATCACGGACTGTAGGCATCACGGACGGATGAACTGATACGACTCTAGGCTATTGCCATTTTAATACTCTGTAGATAAGGACTCAACCTCATCCTGATTCTCGCACATCTTCCGAGTCTTCTCAGCGAACCATGACATTACCGGGTAGAGTTTGAAGCCCTGTGATGTTGATACGTCAGTGATTCATCATTTCCAAGGACAGGCACAACAAAGGATGGAAAGACGAAAAAGGAAAGAAAAAGAGAATGAAAGAAAAGAAGAAAGAAAAAAAACTCACACTCCCCACCCCTCCCCACGCTCTCTTTCACCCGCGTCGGCACGGTACACTTTAGAATCTCCTCCTTGCTCTGGATTTTCAACACACTACTGCACGTATCCGTGGAGCATCCATTCTTGCCGAGCTCATCCATGGCCTTTTGCAAGGAATCTCCTTTCCATCCGAAAAGGTAATCGCCATGCTGGCCATGTCCGACGCTATCGCCAAAGGAATAGACAAACGGCTGTTTTCCATTTCCAAAGTATTTCGGATCGTTAAACTGTTTCGTGTCCAGCATGATCTCGTACATTACCTGGGGAACCCGCACGGGATGCGAGGCCGGACAGCTTGCGCCCGCGAGGACCGCACGGTTGGGCGTATAGGCCATGTGGCTTCGATGGTCGGGGCTATCGAGATTCTTCCCATCCCAGCAGGTGGGGAAAATCACGGTAGCGCGAATCCCTCCGGGGCACATCTTTGTAGGGAATTCCGAAGTATCCCGCGAATCGCACGGCGCGCCACCTTCTCCGTTGCCGTTACAGCGGTGGCAGATGCCGGGGTAGAGAGGGCCGGATTTGGTGCGCAGAGCGGGGTCGCCGGTGAGCATGCGGAAGCCCTGTTTATCATTACTTTTTCATTAGATTACCTACTTTTAGTGAAATAATTTTTTTTGTCAAGAAAGTTGAGGGACATGCAGGTTTAAAAGCCGTGGTTTTGGCAACATTCCCACCAAACGGCTCCATGTAATAGACGGTAAGCCCCCCCTCCTGGGGCAACAATTCCTTGCTGTTCGGGCGGCGAAAGTTGGGCATTTGCGGCACGAGTTTATACGATCCGTTTTCCGGAGAGCGGAAATATACCGTCGCCGTCCAGTAGTTGCTCATGTCTTCGGCGTAGAGGCACGATGTGCAAGTGGATTTCTCGGCCGGGTTGAAATCAGCGGGGTCCATCTATTCCTATTAGACTACTCCCTAAAAATGAAAAAAGGAAAGGGGAAAAAAAAAAAAAAAAAAAAGCACCGTAACGTTGAAGGAGTTTCCTCCGACAATCTGGTGGGTATGAGCCGAAGGGGAAACACCAGGTTGGACAATCGGATCGGTGCGCTCAATGACTAGCTGGGAACAGCCGAATCGAAGCATATCTCCTTGCGCAGCAACATGGTGGATATGGTGATGAGCCACCAGCAGCGCGGCGGCGGCAACAAACTGGGTACGAATAGGTCGTGACAGCATTTTGGAAGCTCCAGCTCTCATGAGATCTAGTAGGCAATGCGATAAGTTCAAGTATGACATGGAACTTCCCCATCGATGCTAAATATCCCCACCGCAAAGTTACCCAAACCTCCGTCGGTGTTTTATTTTTATTTTAGATGCAATGATAACCCCCCCCAAAAAACCGGCAATTCCCATGCTGATTTTACTACAATCCCTCTCCCCCTCTGCCGCTTTGCCGGGAAGTCCATGGATGGGGAACGCGACGCCTGCGGTCGCTTGCCAAATCCTCCAATCGGGTCATCCGGCAACATCAGCCTTGATTGTCCCCCAGCCAATCTGCCATCTACCTGGTCGGTAGAGGGGGGCGGACTTTCATATTGTCGTACACACTTTTTGGCGTTTAAGCTCGGCATATGCTGACTTTCTACAAATAAGTCGCGGTAGGTAAGGTAAGGTACCTAAGGTACCGGGGGGCTAAAGTCATATGTGCCTACACCTGGGAGATATCACATGTAGCCGATATACTCAGTGGGGCACAAACTAAAGGACACTGGATTGTTGTAGAGATCATAACCTGAGACTTGAGTCCACACTCATGTCATTTTTCTTTTCTTGCAAGCCAGGTCCCCACCAGCACCACCACTCCTTGCTGTTACCCGTGTTGAGATGTACGATGGCCGATATTGTGCCGTAGCCCATTTGCGATACGAGAGAGAGTAAAAAAGAGAATCCATCGAGGACATTGGGTATATGGTGGTGTGAGTGTCCCTCCTCCCAACAGAGGAGGCCTAGTTTCGTTACTCTTCTCTTCTTAGCCCCACTCTTTTCTTTTCTAAGCTACTTCCTCCGCCTGCGCCCCGGCCTCTCGTAATCCTCGTCGTCGGCAGCTGCCCGCTCCGCAACATTACTTTCCTCTCTCCGATACTTCGCTTCGTCCTCTGGCCTTAGCTCATCGGCGGGGCTGGATGATGGCTTGCGTTTCCTTGTTCGTCGTCTTGACCTGATGCCGCGTGATTCGCTTTCCGTCTCTCGAGCTTGACGCAACAGCTCGGCTCGAGCAAGAAAATCCGCGAGTCGCTGAAATGATATAGAAAATGAAATAGCCTCATAACCATCTGATATCTCATCAGTAGCGAAATCACTTAGGCGTAACTCCAAACGCCCCTCGTAACCGGCAGGCGACGATCCACCCGAAGATCGAAACGGCTGTAACTAAACGTAAGTCTTGAACACTTGATCGGAGGATATCACAGACCTGGTATGACACCTCCTCTTTCACTTCAAGAATCTCAAACTCTTCGCCCTCTTCCTCGACATAACTTGGACGCCACAGTGACACGGTAGACTCTTCTCCATAATTAATGTCGACGCCGATGACGGCCTTGATATCGCCGTTCGAACGGAGGATGTAGTCCGACGCCAGCTTCTTCAAATCTTTGCCGTCCTGGGAGTATGACACTTCGAGCACCACTCCTGGGTAAGCTGCATTCCTGTGTTGGAACTGTCCGTCTGGTTCGCGTCGCACCACGTTTCTTGCATGTGCGGCTCCCAAGCTCTCATCCGAGATGTCCTCCTGTAAGAAGATACGAGACGAGCGTCCATCTTCAATCATGGCTGCAAATTCGCCAGCCTTATCTCCTCTTTCTGCAATTTGCTTCAGCTGATCTCGTATTTCGTTCGCTAGGAGAGTCGTGAAGAACTCGTGAACTGGAGAGGGCATTCGGACGGCGAGGAGTGAATTCGCTGCATCATAATCGAAACTACGGACTGTTGGCACTTCCCCAGGACAATGGATTGTTTTACACTTACCGCACCTTGTCGTTGATGTACTGTCCCAGCGCCTCAGAGTCGCCAAGCTCCTTTACAAGCTCGTCGTACTCCCGTGGAGGCACTCGGAATACAGTAAACGGTGCGCAGTGCTCCAATAATGTATGGCTCCGGCAGGCTTCGAACATTTGCATCACCTTACCAACATCGGACGTGTCCGGTTTCCGCGCCAGTCGCTCCTCTGTCGTGGGAGGCGTCAGCGGCAGATGGGGACTGTCATCGGGCGGAGTGCTTTCGTGATGCTCCTGATATTGGCCAGTTCTAGGCTTTGAGAACGCGCTCATTATTCGTGGCTGGCCATGTTCCAAGGGGAAAACATGCTCTGCGGAGGTCTGGTCCATGAGTGGTTGAATTTTTGGGCAGTTGACGTGAAGGTTTCGCGGTTCCTTCTTTTGGGTTAGGTTGGGTTGGGTTGGGTTGGGGCGCGGGGGTGGGGTTGCACGGGCCACTTCCCTTCCAACAACCCCACATCGCATTCTAGGAAATGTGGGGTGCCAAAGTGGTCGGTGACTCTCCAGCATGTTTTGAAGCTGAGAGCAGCACACATAAATGTTCGGGGCATCACTTCAAATACGTGTACCAAAGAGGCAAGAAATTCAAGCGACAGTTTATTCAATGCGCAATACGGATCCGTACGCTCTCTCGCCATGCGTCAACCACTTACGCAAACCCTTTAACCTAGCCTTAGGGTATTCGTTATGTTTGCGCTCTTTCGGACTTCAATTCCGAGGCGGCTTCATCACCCACGTGATCCTGATTTCGCATTCTGTGAAACCGCATTGACGTATAGGGTTTTATATCGTGTCTAAACAGCGGGGCAGTGGTTTGCAAAGTGTCGAGCAAAGATACTAACGAGCGCCTCTTGTTTCACCATTGGAGGCGTTAAATCTCCCATCAAGACTTTCGGTTTCCTCGCCCACCCCTTAATCGCTGGGCGGAAAACACTTGGTGTGTTCGCCCTTGTCAGACTTCCTGCATTGTATAGATATATGTGACGGGAAATGTCCAGAGAAGCGGCTACCTAAATTTCCCAACTAGTCAGATCCTCTTCAACAGGGATGATTCACGGCATGGGATGCAGTGAGGCCTACCATCAACACCAAAGTGAGTCATCGATACAGCTTTCCTCTAGGAACCTGCCGTTACCCGCGGTGAGCTAGGTTGTGGCCAATGTTGTGCCATAGCTCAATCTCACTCGCGATACGAGCACGAGTATACGGGGAAAAGAGAACGAGCTGGATATAAACCCTCTCCATCGCTCTTCTCAGCAACGGAGTTTTCCAAAAATTGTTCAGGCTCCTGGTTCCGCCAATCTTCCGTCCTAAACCCCCACGGCTGTCTGTGTAAGCCCCGTGTTCACAATCACTCTTCACATTCTTTCCAAATTACCGCGGTCTGACCAGGACCGTCCAGTCATATCTTCGCTGTCAAACAATACCCAGAATGTCAGCCCCCAATCAACAAACCACCCCTACTAACGCGAAGCCCGACGTAGTCAAGAAATTTCCGCCCCGTAGGCCACTCCAGCAATTCCGAATTGCCAAAACGAACACGTTCGACTGCCACCGCTGCGGCTCCCAAAAGACTTCAAAGCTTGTTGTTGTCAAAGGATGGTGATTGGGATACCCTGTTGTGCAATGGATGTTATGGGTATTTGCTCTCGCCAAAGGGAAACCATGAGCTGACATGAGTTCAATCTGGGGGCCAGCCGGACTTAACATTAGTGCACTTGTTCTGCAAGGTTGGATAGTAGATTATTCTTGGAGAATCGTAAAAACGGTAGGAATTCACCTTCAAAGCCGTGTCTAGACCCCCAAGAGCCGTCGCACAGAATCGAGCAAAGGAAGGTATGCAGGGACAAAGGCCCCTAGGCTTACGTCAAGACGCCTGTCATCATGCGACACTACCCCAAGCAGAACACGCGTTTGACCTTTCGCCTGAGACGACGCCTCGTCGCATATTCACTTGACTCCGGCGGGTTTGATGTGTCCAGCTGGCTCGTCCGGTTTGGCGGGGTAACGGTGGCTGACAGCGGCTTGGGCAGTTTCTGCGACTCTGCCGTAATCCAACATCTAAGGGCGGTAGCCTCCGGTTCGAGTTCGTCAAGTCGCGCTAGTATGGCCTGCCACTCAGTGCTGCTCATGGCCTGGTTGCATCTTCCTCCAGCTTCAAAAATAGCCCCGGCTGCAGCAGCTACCCAGTTCATACTGTGGATACGATCTCGCAATGGACATATGCCGGATAACTCCTGGAATATGATATCTAATGGTGTTTCACCTTGGGCGTTCTTAGCGTTAGGATCCACGTGCCATGACAGTAGAGACGCCACAGCTTGTGGGTGGCGGCAGACATGGAGGAGATTGCCCCAGTTGGGGTTGGTGCCATGCTTGAGCATGAAATCCTTAACTGCTGCGTTATGGTTGAGAATCCTGTCTTGCAGCCTGGAGGGCAACAGGCTCCCTGGGTAATTGAGCTGCTTCACTGAACACAGGTGGGCCAGCAAGCTGTCGGCGTTAGACACTATGCTGCAGCCGTGCTGAAAAAGGAGATTTGCTGTCGCAAGAGGCTCACAGACGCTGTTATAAATGTTGAACTCAAATGCATATAACATCAATGGGTAGTTCGTGTCTTGAAAAACTTTTGGGTCATTGGCAACCACATTTCTGAGATAGAGATCAAGCGAGGCAGCTGCTGCAAGGGGGAGCGGTGATTCCCATGGCGGATCGAAAATCTCCGTGGCCATTCGTTCGCGCAAAATCAACTCGTAATCCATGCGAAGTGATTGAAAGTGGGACTGAATACCCTGGAGCGTGTTCTCCGCCATTGTGTCTAGGAAGTACCCGCTGCTCACACCGGTAGTCTTCTCTGATTTATTTCCGTGGAAAATAATCTGGTTTACCCCGGTGGGTGGGTATTGTACTCTGCCTGTATCGGATTCGCCGCTTGTCTCCAAATGGTGAGGTTGTAGTTTCCTCGGCACCATTACCAGTGCCCACTTCAAGACGTAGGTATGCCCATTCTCATTGATAACAGCTGAGAGATCTTGCAGTACCAAGTCTTTGAAGGCAGAACTAACAACGAACTCATATACAGTCTGGTGCATCAGCTGGGCCGAGTATCGCATACCACTGCTACGAGTCCAGTGGTATTGGACTTCAACGAGGCCACCCGACCACGTCTTAATCAGTGACTTCAGCTCGGCAACGTTGCCTTCGGAAAAATCCCCGTCTTTGATGCTCGCGTCTGCCTGCTGCCATGTTCGAGACTGAGAACAGCGGACGGCCGACACCAGGGCGCCCAGGGTCCAGTCAAAGTCGTCGTCCGAGCTTCGGACAACAAGCTCGAGCAGAGCATATGTCTCCATCCTATGGTGAGTTCCTAGTCGCTTGACAATATGTGTATAGTAATCCTCGAGCTCGTCGGGGAACTCATCCAGGACTTCTCTAACAGACTCGAGCGAGGGCCGGTCGGACGCTGACCACTTCTTCAACATGGTCTGCATCAACAACTTGACCCAGAGAAAACTCCCACGCGCCTTGTCAACAATGTCTGGAACCACATCGATCACGGAGCGGAGAGTATGGGGCCTCGTGGCAATACGCTCGTGGCAGTAATTGCGGATATCCTGCTGGGTGTGGTCATGCAGCCTCAGCCCTGGATGGCCACCGAAGTGAGCCTCGAATACCGGCCAAGGTCTACTCGAAAACAGAATCTTGACTTTTACTTTATCGTTGTCGTGACCGGGTTTAGAAACAAGATCCTCTAGAAACATGCTGGCGGCTTCTGGTGGTCCATCGTATTCGTCCAATGCATCAAAGAAGAAGCAGATATCCGTCGGGACGGCTTGTTGACGGAGAATACGGGAAAGGCATCGTTTCAGGCATGCCAGATCCCATATTGCACTGGGTATAGACTGCTGCCCGATAGCGGCTGCGATCTCCGGCTGGTCTTTGATTATTTCTTTGAGGATCTCGGGGCGCTGACGCAGTATCTGGGAGAGCACCTACCCTCAGCCTGGCTACGCCTTGCGCCAGGGGCCTGCGCGCACCTTCTTCACAGCACGCGCACGCCGAAGACAACGCTCTTTACAACGTTTCTTTACTCCCATCCCCCGCGCGCGATGCCTTCGCCGGTCTGCAGCAGATATAGCCGGATCGACTAGCCCTTAAAAGTTAGTATTGCGCCCTTCCCCAAAACCGACTGTGCGCCGGCCCCCTCGGGGACCGGCTCTGACCCTGTGTACGTTGGGCTCCGGCCCATCGCCACTCGGGCGCTGGTGTGGCAAACCAGTGCCTGGCCGCCACTTTTTCTTTCGTTTCGGAGGACGAATTATACGCTTGGAACTGGAACACCGCGGGGTAAGGGACCCGGGGCGCCTTTACTGGCCAGGAAGGCGGATTTGTGTATGAGGAGGAACTGCAACACCGCGGGACTAGGGACCCGGGACTCCGAAGTAGACCGTCGCTGCGAAGGAGAGGGAGGAGGCCAAAGCTGAATTAGTTGTGCTTCGTGCGTTTTCCGCCCTGGGGGCGGCAGGAAGGAAGTGGAGGAAGCGAAACCCGAATCAGCGGGGGGGCGTTATGTAATCACTTCGGTGGTAGCCTGTCAAACCTGGCCTACGGCCAGGGGAGACCGTCCTTAAACAAATTGAATTGAATTGAATTGCGCCACAGCCTGCCGAAAATGATAGTTGGGGTGAGCAAAGGTGAGCCAGCCTGAGCGAATCCTGAGCAAGGGTGAGCAACGTCACGTGCTCTACGAACGAAAAAGGAAATTTGGTGTGCCTAGATTCGTCGCACACAACGCCTGGTAATCTGCGAGGGAATCTGGGCACACGAAATTTCCTTTTTCGTCCGTCGTCCTGAACTAGGGTGAGCTGTGGCTGATTTATCCTGAGCTTTCCCTGATTCTTTCCTGATGAGCTAGGGTGATCCCATACGCGGCCGCCGTACAGCCTCAGAAGCCCGTTTTCAGTTCCCCCCCCGGCTAAAGTTTCCTCTCGATGGAAAGTAGATGACGCGTATTCTGTAAAGATAGCTCCCAAGCAACAAGTCCAGTTACGGTATACGCGCTAAGGCCTACGCCTGGGTCTCCAGGCAGACTGCAAGGCTCCGCGCTCCTCTCTCCTTCCCGTCGAACCGAAGATATTTCCCCGCACCTGGTTATTGCGCCTTCCATCAACTTTCAGCTTTCTTCAAGAGTTTCCGACCCTAGACGGCAAGGGCGGTCAATCAATCAGGCTCACGCAAGACACCATCGCGCCGTCAGAAAACCTCGGCACATTCCGAGTCTCGTCTTCCCGACGTATCAGAAATGGATATCGACAATCAACATTCAGTCTCTGCGGGCAGTCGCCTTGATACTGACAGCGGGAGGCCACTTTTCCCCCCAGCGCCGTCCCAAAACGGCGCCGACATAGACATACAGCCCTCTAGGTACTTACCCAATTACTCTGTGCCATCGCAGACTTCCTCCAGAATGGACATTCGATCGAGCCCGGACTCGGACATTCCTTCGAGGGATCGTTCGGACTCATTGTCCAAGTCGCTGAAGCTGAAGCGCCCGATATCGATGCCGACCGTTGGCCCGCCGCAGTCCCAGCCGCCACTAACGCAGCAGCACCCCCCAACGCCTCAGCAATCGACCACGCCGGGCCAGGACCCCCTTGGACTTGTGGCAGAGAATAGAAGAAATAAATTGGGCTATCATCGCACATCCGCTGCATGCGGTAAGCTTTCCCACTTGGAACGCTAATGGCTGTCCGTCTCCTGAGATGGGCGTTGAGCTAAATCCCACAAAAGGCCACTGCCGCCGCCGAAAGATTAGGTGTATCCCGTCGCAGGCCGACTTCCAGGGAAGATGCGTAAACTGCATCCGTCTTAAAAAAGAATGCAGCTTCTATCCCGTCGACCCGCAGCCACCGCCATACCCTCTGACGATGCCATCGATATCGCCACCGACGCAACCACCAGGAAGCGAGAGCTATACCCCTGATTACAAGCGTAAGTCTCTCACCCTCGTCTCCCCACCACAAAGAGAGTGCCTTAGCGATGAAGACTGGCCCACTAAGGCTTTCCAAGCACCCCTAAGTCCTCAGCCATACGACTATGGACGCCACGGCACAACCAACTGGATGTGCGCAGATGCAAGCCCAAGCTCGTCTAAGCCGAGCGACCTGAACGCAACTTGGAGGTCTTACCCGGTCGAATCGCCGATAACTCCAGCCTTCTCATCATTCACGCCTGACGCGCTGCCTCTGTCTGTCACTTGGTCAGCACCGGTCGCATCCGAGTCGTCACCAAGGGACGACATAGGATGGTACGGAGAGAGATCTCCAGAAGGCCGAAAACTGTGGCAGGTACCAATCATACCAATCAAGAATGTCGAGAATGCCGACACAGCTTGGCGGACCTTCGAAGCTGGGCCGGTGTATTGGTGTAGATGCGGTAGAGACAGCAAACGCAAAGACAATTTCAGTCGCCATATCAAGACATGTGTCAGCAACCCGAGTGTCCGAAGCCATTTGTGCAGTTGTCAATATGAGGCCGAAGATGCAGACGCGATGTTGTACCACCTGGCTAACTGTGGGGTGCGTGAACTGTCAAGGTCCTCAAATACCTCTGGCGACATCAAAGGCGTGGGCGACAAAGGGGCGATCACGGCACAGCTTGGGCAGGAAACCACCTCTATGACCGATGGGACTATTATCGGCGTGGGCCTACTAAGAAGAGCTATCTCCACAGGGAATAGGTCTCAGGTGGAATCGCTCCTCGGGTCTCGGTTCAAGGAGGTGGCGCAAGGAGAGTTCATCTGGCTTTTGGACCTCGAAGAAACAGGGTTTGGCGTCTCCGAAATGGCGAAACTGTTATTCGACGCGACTAACTTGCCTGCCGAGTGCCCACTGGCTTTGGAGGAGGAGTCTCGTTTGGACCCCGAAGATCACGAAACCAGCCTATCCCCAGAAGCCGATCACCATCAGGCTACTCAACCAGCAGGGTATTCAGTCCTCATGGAGGAGTCGTCTGGTTCAAATCTCGAACTCCTCGAAGCCAGCCTGTCTCTATACGTCGATAACCCCTTTCCGGGCCATCAAGAAGCCTGCGCACACCGTATCCCCAACATGCATAAAGCACTGGGGTTTGATGTGTTTTCGCATACTACCCGGCGAAATACAATGCAACGAAGAGTTGCTACTATGTGTGGACTCGCCGGGATGATTCCCGAGAAGGGTCAGCAGCAAAACATAAAAGACCTGACAATTGCAGGGCCATCGGCCTCTGTTGTATACGGCAACGGTCTTCCCAGATCACAAGGGTATACTAATCATCCGGTATTCCCACCTCAGGTACGTCAGACGAGATTTCGTCCGTCTAATGTTCGCTGACAGTGCCTCCGCAACACTAGGACGGCCTGGAAAGCACTATTAAAGAGCTGAAGAGAGCCCTGGCAGGCCTCAAAGCCGCAGCGTCTGAGATGCAGCAGTCCGGGTTTTGCTGCAATGAGTTTACCATCCTCACCGAAACCCACGATATATCACAATTTGCCGACCCCGCTGTGAGCCTCAAAACAGTCTTGTTTCGAGATTCAAGTGGTTGGGCACGGCGATCGAAGACCTTGCAGCGACTGATCAGTATTCAACCACGTGGACTCCAGGGCCCAGAGAACCAGTATCACCAAGGATTGATGATATATTGAAGATTGCATCCGAGGAGGGAAGATCAATTCTGCGGCTTCTCGACGTGATTGAAAGACTTCAAATTTGCTCGCTTGCAATACAGGTCCTGAACATGGGTCTATTACTCTACTCTCAGGCATACACAGGAGAGATTCAGCCGTTCTTTCTGACGAGCCCTCTTACCAAAGTTTTACTTCACGGGGCCATGACTCCTGGCACTGGAGCACCTGTTATAGTCGAGCGCCGAAGGCTGGCTTGCCTCGGCGACATGCTTGGCGATGAAGTTTTTGTCTTTCGCTCAGCACAATCGATACGGAAGAGTCGTCCCGCAGACAACGAAAGGCTCTATTTATCTGGCTCATGCGCGCAAGTGGCTGATCTCTGGGGCCCTGGATATACGGTCGGCTGCATGAAACCTACTAGCCCCTTCTACCTGGCCAACCTCGTTGGTTTCTACATTAGAGGAGGTCTCATTCGGCCGGGCTCACCACCAGGCCAAGTGCCGCGGCTTTTCCATTGGGCACCTGAAGCGGCTGACCGACCAGCGACTACGGAGACGTTCAGCTACTGGGACGAGATACTGATTGGAACCATGACAGAGTGTCAACCTGTTGCTGCAGATCAAGAGCAAGCCGAGAAGACAATGCTGACCGGCGCCGAGCTCCCGTCCTCCACGACTGCCACTTCGTCGGGCTCGCAGAGCTGGAAGAGCCCTCGGCCACCAATAAGGACAAATACGGCTTGTCCGCTCAATCTGGCGGATAGCCGAAGAGAATCAGAACCATACCTCTCGACGCTCGGCACATCCACTGACTGGTGGAGCCTGACCGAGATGCAGGGCATGGCCGCAATCAACCCACCATACTTCACGCTACAAGGCGCCTTCGCAATGACAAAACAGTCCGGAATCCCGCTCAAGCGGGTTCTACTCGACCGATGGGTAGGAGACGAAAACCTCTCGCTCTTCGACGAACTGTGGGGCCTCCAAGTGAGCCTCTGCACGGGAGTCGCACGCCGCGTTCCACTACGAGCCCTGGTCGAGGCTCCCCTAATCAAATTCATCGACAGTCTGAACATCCCCGGTTGGGATGCTATTAAATCACGAGCCATATTAGCCTTTCGTGCGGAGTGCCCGAGCTTTAGTGAATGGGCGGCCATGCTCACGTTTACACAGAAACAGTGTATGCGGACGGTTTGCAACAGACTGCTTCATATCCTGAAGGATACAGGTTTCGACCAAGGCGGGAAATATTTCTCTATTCTATGGCCCCACGACAATGATGCACGGTTTTGCGTTAAGATCCGCCCGGAGAAGGATAAAGACCAACTCTGGTGTTCCATGCTCCAAGACTCAGAGTGGTGTGCCTCCTTTGCTGTCATCAGCAATCAATGTCTAGAGACAGGAACACACACCTGTCGAAGGGGTACTGTAGCCCCATGGCGAGGTGGGGCCATACTGTCGACGGTGGTGTGTCCGAATCTCACTGGGGGGATATCGCGTCCCTTCGGTGCCTCATCAGGCCCGTCGTGTCTAACGGTTCAGGGCATGCAGTATTGGGAACTGCAGCACAACAAACCGTACTGGGTTGGCAAACAGGGCAGCCAAGTATGGGTTGTGGTCCGAAAAGGGGCTGGGTCAGTGACGGAGTTGCAGGTCAAGAGAAACCGATTTCCAACATCGGTTTTTCTGTGGCCGGATAGAGTTCTGAGAGAGAAGCCAGATGTCACATTTCATGGGGAGGATGTGTTTGTGCTGCATCGGTGAGGACAATGACACCCCCATCGGGCCGTCTCCCCTCGTATGATGCAGCATAAAGTAAGGTAGGGCCTATGAAGAGGCAACATCTTTGCTCACATATTGATCGTTATACACGCATTCAGGCATCCGAGGGGGCGACGAACTGCGAGCTGAAGTCATATCACTGTTGAAAATAATTTCTGGTTACAATCTTCATCTACTCCCACGCCAGCTATACCTTCAATCCCGCTCCGACTCAGGTAATGGTACATGACAGGGCCTCTCGCGGGGAAACGTGACGATCTAAGCTCTCTGTTGCGATCGTATCAGTCAGTCGGGACAGGGCCGTCGAAGACTAAGTCGAGCACGAAAGTGAGTGGATAAGGAGCCGCAGCTCCGGCTCTTAAGGACCAAAACTTCGCACAGGGGACCAGAGCCTTCTGTGTTCCAGAAGGTTCAGTAGGGCCTCCAGGGCTACAGGGTACGCAGTGAACTAGTTGCAGGGTACGCTGCAGGGCACTGTCATTGACAACTGCGGCACTGAGTGGTTGGCTTTCAGCCGATCTTCAGGGCACTGATGGCTATAATTCAATAGAAATGGAAATAAAAACACACAGACAGATAATCCATCACCCCCTGGCTCCTGGCCAGACTAGAATCTTCTGAACCACTCTTTTGTCCCTGGACCCACTTTTCTTTCCATGGTGAATCCCGGGGAAAACAAGGTGCTCTACCAAACCACCCTCTTCTTCAACCTCTGACGATCAGCCAGGGCCCTCCTAGTTGCGCACCCTATTGACAGGTTTTTAACCTGTGTTGCCAGTTGGAGCGAGAACCTTTAAAAATGGGACACATTTTGGCTATCTTTATATATGGGACCAGTTCTGGGCCGCCTCGGCTAGAACTAGGTTTGAAGCAATTCGGCAGGCTGCAGCGCACCGAAAATGGTAATTAGGGCGAGCAAAGGTGAGCCAGCCTGAGCAAATCCTGATCGGGACTGAGCCGAGCCTGAGCCAGGGTGAGCAACGTCACGTGCTCAAGGTACGAAAAAGGAAAGTTTGTGTGCCCAGATTCGTCGCAGATAACAGCCGATACCACTTCCCGGTCCGGGCGGCGCCCGATATCTGATCAATCCAGTTCGGTGTCTCCGGAGACAAAGCTAGCGACCTCGTTTTGCCCCAACAACCTGGCCCGGGCAGCGTCTGATATCTGATCAATCCGGTCCTGTGTCTCCTGAGACACAGCCCACGAACCCGTTTTTGTCCCAACAACCCAGATCCGTATCACTGCCGCCCAACCTCCAATGCCGATCCAGACGCCGACCTGCTGACCAGATCTGGTGTTAGATCTCCGACCTGGCCCCTTCCGCCTGTCCGTGAAACAAAAAGTAAAACGAAAACAAAGGCTCTTCGAACACGCGTCTGTCTGTTGAGTTTTCCTGCTTGGAACTTGAGGCAGTTGGTGGCACCAAGCGGAGCCTCGTATTCTGGAATCTTCGTGTGTGTGTGCGTGCGAGACAGCGGGGACACATCGATCCTATGGGCGCCCCCAGGAAATAGCACCAAGCTGTTCACCAGAGAGGAGCGTGTCATGCCAGTTTCCCAAAGACGACCAAACTCGTCGCGGCTCACCCCCGTCATCCCAAGTAGTGTAACCAGACAGAACTTTGAGTCTCAGCTTCCAGGTCTCTTGCATAAATAGGGATTGATTGCACATCGACGTGTCTGGCTGAGTATTGCATCGTAGAAACGCTTGTACCTCCCAGACTTCTTTCTTGCTTCCCCCTTGAATCCACCAATCCCAACCGAGTCAATCCTCAAACATGCTCAGAGCTCACCTGCTTCTGACCGTGATGGTCCTCGTTTTTCTCATTCACGGCGCTCATTCGCGTCTCCCTCCCAAACCAAAGCCTCACGTCGCCATGGGTCCTATTACCAGAGCTCAGACCAAGCAGGCTGAGGCCGCCCAGGCACTTTTCACTGCACAGGACGATACCCGTGCCCGATCTGAGACAGCGCATCCCATCCCACCGGAAAACACCGAGGAAGAGCCCGAAGACGACTATTTCGCTGTCTTTCCGGAACGGCTGCGCACCATGTTCAACCACATGTTGAACAACATGTACAGGCGCGAGGTATCCGCCATGTTTGCGGTGAAGGCGGCCGCATTTGCGAATGGTCCCTGTTCTGGCGGCACACCCAAGATTCGGTCAACCAAGGACGGTCTCCTGGCCACTGTGGAACAAACACTGCCATGTATTCCTAGTTTCTCCAAAGACAAGGGCCATGCCGCTGGCATATTGGCGGGCGAGGCCTGGACGGCTGCGCAGCTTGCTTTGGCAGGTGGACCCCAACTCGGCACCGCCTACTTCGGGCTCAGCACCGTGTACTGGCTTGGGGCTGGCCCACTTCGCCGAAGCCTGCTTGGGGATAAAGCGTCCAATGATATCCTAACCAATGAGTATCCTGGCCGGGATGAGCTTCTCCAGGACTTGTGCAGGCTCCAGCTTCGGCTTATCGAGGGACCGCACATGCAGCCCCCGACGTTCTTTGAGTTTCTGGGTCTGGATGCCGCCCGGTATCCCTTCTTCCCAGCAGGACGGTGCGCCGCATCTACCAACGAAAACCACGCGGCAGCCATCGACTCAATCACCTCGGCCCACATAAAAAAACAGCACAGGATCACCAAGGCCTACGGCATGATGGACAGTCGGTTGGGGGTGTTAGACGCAGTAACGGCGAGTCTCCTGAATGACACGGCCCGCGCAGCATACATGGTGTTTTTCCTGCCTCGGGTTATGGGAAAGGATCTCGAGGTCGATAACAGCCAGTACACGACCCTAAGATCGACACCACGAATTTCCCTTTCCTTCTTTGGAACTGAGCAGTTGCCGCCTTAGGCTGAGCCAGACTGAGCCAGACTGAGCGATGGGGTACAGTTCTGGGCTGCCTCGGCTACGGTTGCTACGGGTCTAAAATAGCGGTGGAGTTACGAGGACTTAGTTTGGGGACCTCTGCTACTACTTAGCCGCGCTTTCCTTTACTCCAACTACAGGAGCAGAAAAGCCCTGCAATTTTAATACGTCGATAAATTATGTATATTATATTTAGATTCTAAAGTGTTGCTCTTGACCTTTTCCAATGTCTCTAAGCCCGTTGCGCCCAGGGCGAGTTGTCCATTTTTCTAAATAATTTATCATTGTAGACACTTCTTTTACCAAGCGCAATGATGACTAGATAGTGCGGCATGTATTATAACGGTTTAACGCTACGATTCGGGATTGCCAAAGGAGAAAAACGTCTGTTACGGAAGTTACCACTATGCAAGCTTGCAAGTATGTAGAATGAGATCGCCTAGCTGCGGATTTACTGACTGTTCGGAACCTTTGGTACTACAGTGTTACACGCGGCCTACCAACGCCTCTGATACTTTGACTTATTAAAGTTCGGCTAGCCGAACCTTAAGGTTAGGCTAGTGGCCATCTACGGATTATCGATTGGAATGATGGAAGATTCTGGCCCCAGAGGGCTAAAGGATAAGAATGGCCAACAGGCCCAGAAATGTATCTCGAAGGCTAAGGATTTTCGAGGCCATAGTCAATTATTGCGATTTAGAATAGATTTGTTCAGAGCCCACAGGGCCACATTCTGTTCCAAGCCGCACCTACGGTGCACCTTGTCACATACGGCCTAATTGATAGTGTTCACTCCTGAGGGTTGTGCTAGCCTTTATTTAGTCATTCTGCCCCTACCGCCTTTAGGAGTCCCTCTTTACGGTTCTGTTTTTACCAGGTAGTCCCTGGGTTAGGCTGCAATAACAATATGGTACAGGAGAACGAGCAGAAATAAAAGCCCTACTTAAGAAATACAAGGCTAATACGTATGGACTGGGCAGGATGATACCGAATTGGACGAAAACATTACCGATAATCCTGAAAAATGTAAGGGCAATGGGGGCGTTAACTCGTTTGTCTAACAGTGACGGCGGAACCCTGGGGCACGTGACTAACACGTGCCTGGGTGGGTTCCTTGTCAGCAACCCTGGCAAAGAGGAGTGGGGTAGGCGGGGTGCCGGGGGCACGGGCCTCCCCCACCACCTACCTCTTCGCATCTGGGGAATTGGCCTCTGGCCATTCCTCTTCTTCTTTTCTTCACCTTGAGATTTCAATACGAAGAATGGATTAGTTGCACCACTTGTGACAACCAAGATTTACTCGCCGTGACTCTAACGCACAGTTTTAAAGGGCTTACATTCTGGAAAGCGGGTAAGTTAGGGCGGCCTAAATTTGGGACCGCGGTTGGAAGCTAAAAGGTGACAGACCCTAGTGGCCCGAATCCTGGACCACAGTCCCAGATTTGGCCCAGAATATACCAGTACATGCCCTGGGATGGTATACAACACCCCAGCCCGGAGTTTGGGATGGTACGTGATATCCTAGCTTAGAATTTGGGATGGTATATGATATCCTAGCTTGGAATTTAGGATGGTACATTGTCATGGAGTGTGGGCTGGGACCTTGGTTCCACCCACCTCCATGGATTCTGCCAACCACACCCGCCTTTGGGTGGGTCTAGGCCTGCAGTGGGGACCCGGCACCATAACTCCAAAAGGTGCAACCCCGCTGCAGCCCTTCCTCTTCCTTTCTTTTCTCCTTACCTTGCAATTCTACGTAATTGCCACAACTTCTACGCAAGCCTTGCCTCGTATTCTGTTTAATTACCGTAACAATTACAAAGTCAAAACAAGATCCCCCATCCCAAGAAGAACCAGAAAAACGCACGCGTACGCAAGAGACCATAAAAGACCTAACGCTAATTGTAAATTGCGATGGCGCGCTCTAACGACGGTAAAAGCCCTCCTTCCGAGGAGAACGACGGTTCTAAACGCGAAGAAATAAAGTATTACGACGAAGATAAATATTTTGGGAATACCCCGAAAATTAAGAAAATATTAAATATATTTAAAGACCGTCGCAAATTTGTTACGTTTACAAATGCCGATTTGGGCGCAGCGGCAGCCCTACAAGATAAGAAGCTGTTGAAATTACAGCCCAGATGCCCTGTAGCTACAGCACCCTTGGGTGCTGTAGTCTGGTTGATCTACTGCCCTGGGAGTGCTGTCGACTGCACTATGGTGAAGTGCAGTCACCACAACCATGAGG
>Ga0247765_1000907_pt1 | contig 18287 bp, 18 predicted proteins | sample UWRJL106311C6_FD_179949 | JGI IMG/M metagenome (GOLD analysis project Ga0247765, IMG submission 179949) | Plant litter microbial communities from Arlington Agricultural Research Station in Wisconsin, United States - UWRJ-L106-311C-6 | ecosystem: Environmental > Terrestrial > Plant litter >... | reverse complement strand
CCCCCAGTCAGTGAGTGTTAGTCCCTGACCCCTGACGACGTCAAGAAAGAACGTCAACTTTTGACACGACGACCCACGGAGCAGAAGCAAAGCAAATTTGACGACACCTGGACTTCAATAACAGACAATAATTTCGCTGTCGAGTTATTCACCACAATTCCCTAGGATGAAGTCAAGCCCCGTGTTCAAGACACCGACTTGACTCTCTGTCCCAGCTGTAGCAAAGCAAAGAGTCTCGCCACGCTTTTCCCTACTATTCTCGATTTGAGCAGTCTACGAATCACGGCGCAGAAATGTAATCTGTGTGGGCTTTTACTTAAAAGTCTCGGCCAAGATGCCAGGACGATTATGAACAGCCTGGCTTTGCGTCAAAATGGCGGGACCTGGGGGGCTCAGAATGGGAGAGACTTAGTGTCGGTGTACTCTGAACCTGGACTTGGCAAGTCTTCTTTTACCGCATCACTCTATATTTCTTTTCTTTTCTTTTCTTTTCTTTTCTTTTCTTTTCTTCTTCTAACTAACACCCCCAGGAACCCCCCTTGACGGAACGCAACTCGGCCTCCCCCTCCTCCCCTCCATTCCCAGCTCCCACCACTTTTCCCTCCTCACCTCATGGATCCGTACCTGCGACCTCTCGCACCCCATTTGTCGCCGCTCCTCTGACATAACCAACCATACCCCCTCCTTCGGGAGTGACAGCGGCAACGGCATGCCCACGCGCCTCATTTCCGTCTCGTCACCAACCATCCATCTAATCTCCTCCTCTACTTTGCCGTCTCCCGTTCGCTATGTTGCCCTTAGCCATTGCTGGGGAAACCTCTCGTCGACGCACAGTTTCTGCACTTTTACGCACAACATTGCCTCTCGTCATTCCTGTATCGTGACCGATTCCACTCTCCTCGATACGAATACATGTACCCTCCCACGTACTTTTCGGGACGCCATCCTCGTTACGCGCGGAATCGGGGTGGAATACTTATGGATTGATTCGCTCTGTAGCTCTATCATCCAAGATGACCCCGCAGACTGGGCTTACGAAGCCGCGAGGATGGAACAGGTTTTTAGTGAAGCCTATGTCACGATTGGGGCTAGTTCTGCGACGTCTTCCCTCGAGGGGTTTTTACTCCCGAGAGAAAGTAGGGGGTGTGTTAGTGTTAGTGTTGATGTTAATGTGCCCGGAAGAGAGGGAAAAGAGGGAGATGACAGAAAAGAGAAAAGAGAGGTATACGTCTTTACCGCGATTGATGATTTCTCCAACGACGTGGAAGGAAGCCATCTCAGTCGGCGCGGGTGGGTTTTGCAGGAACGAGCCCTGTCGAGACGGAGTGTTTTTTACACGGAAAATCAGGTCTATTGGGAATGTGGAGCGGGCGTGCACTGTGAGACCTTGACTCGGTTACAAAAGTATGTTTCTCTCTCTCTTTCTTTCTTTCTCTCTCCTCTCTCTACCTATTCTTTGTTGCTTGTGTGGGATAAGTGGTTCACTGTCTGTAAAGCTGACTTGATATAAAATAAAAATAGCTCAAAAGCCGCCTTCCTCGGCGACGCCAACTTCCCCGTCTATGCGCAAAAATACTACCGCGACGGCCGCCAGAGACTTGTCCAGGATCTTTATGAAAGATATACCTCTCTGGCCTTTTCCCGACCTACCGACCGACCCATTGCCATTCTCGGTCTACAGGAGCGTCTATCGCGGGTATTCCAAACCCCGGCGGCGTACGGGTGTTTTTCCGCGTATTTTGGTAGGGGTCTGCTTTGGCGTCGACGAGACTCGCGACGCATGACGCGTTTGATCCCGCCATCGTCGGCCAGGGGTCAGGCTCTGTCTTCCTGGTCGTGGTTCTCCAAGGATGGGCCGATTAAATACCTCCCGCTGAAATTCACCCAGGTTGACTGGGCGACTGGAAAGGATTTTTTAAATCCCCTTGAGAGTCTGGTTTCGCGGTTGCGTATCCTGCGTGGTTTGGCCAGAGAGGTTTTGGTCCCGTCTTCTGATCTTTTGGTTCACATCAGGTTTGATCAAGAGGGTGAGTTTGACGTTGGTGATTTGTTGGGCGTGGTCATTGGACGTGACAAGGTCGTTGCCGAGGGTGGTTCTGAGAATGTCAAGCATCATGTTCTTGTCATTCGGCAGGTGCCGAGGATTGGTTCTGATAAGGAGGAGGAGGGGCAATATGAGAGGGTGGGGGTCCTACGAGTTCAAGCCCACAGTAAGACTTCCCTGGACATTTTACAAGAAAGTGGCCACTGGCGGTACCGGAACTGTCTATCAGATCAAAATACACCCAGGACATCACAATTACCGTTCGCCAAAGGTCAGTCAGCTTTTTTTTCCCCACCCACTACCTACCTACCTACCTACCTACCTACCTACCTACCTACCTAGGTAGTCTGCCACGGAAAATAAGTGGGCCCCGCTCAAAAATAGTTAGCCCAAAATCAGGCTCGCTTCACCCCCAGCTCAGCTTCGGCTCACCATTGCTCACCCTGCTATGAAAATTAGGAAGTTTACGCGACATAGGGACCGATTTTGGGCTACCTCCGCAAAAAGGTGCCAAAATAGGAGGTCTCAGATATAGGACCCCCCATCCTAACAAAACAAACGCAGCCTTTAAAATACAGATAAGAAATAAGTTCAGGGCTAACGTTTTCATTCTCCGTTTTAAGACTCTACATTGTAGTAATCATAGCTGCCTACCGTACAACTACCCCTGGCCATAAAAAGGCAACTCGACCCGCCCTACTACCTACCGCACGACTAGTAGTCTCCTAACCATAAAGAGGTAGCTTAACCCGTCCTACTGTCTACTGTACGACTACTATTCTCCTAACCATAAAGAGATAGATCGACCAGTCCTACTACCCTACCGTACGACTTTCACCTTCTTATCCCCTGTCATTGCTCCTCGTACTGTACTGGTCGTATCTCCCTTCTTCCTTACTTTTCTATATCGCATTCCCTTTTTCAATCTCCCTTTTAGTAGCCTTATACTATACTCGCTTTCACGATGCCGAGAAAGAAGAGCCCTAAGGAGTTCTTTCGTCGGGGAAAAGAGAAGGGCTCGGAGAATTGCACGGAGGGGATAGACGGCTCCCGAGTCGACAAAAAGCCAACGGACAAGGTATTGAGAGATTATCGCCGTATGATTGATCTTTGGAACCAGTAAGATATGCAAATACGTACAAGATGTCCGCTTCTAATATCCATTTAGATGTGTAGAAGACCAAATCTCTCTGTTGACTCTTTCCCTCCTCGGCCACGACCTCTTCGGAAGCCGCCAGCTTCGCCTCTAGGGTATTGTCTTGGCAAAGGCCACTTTCGCATCATGAATTGCGCTGACGTGTTTGTCAAAACAGTCCTTAAATCTCCAGATGCCGAACCAGGGCTGGAACAAGAAGGCCCCAACTGCCAGGCTCAAGGCCATCGCCCGCGACCCCATCACCAGCGCGACGTACACTAGCTCTTTAACCCAGCGCTCCTCCAAGACCGACGATTACCAGTCCTTATTTGCCCTTGATGATGCGACGGGGGAGGCAAGCCCTTTCCCGTCTTGTCCTGTGCGTACCACACAAGGTACTACGCCGCATATGGCTTGACTTCTTTTGAAGGTAAGTCACGATACGCCTTCTTTCCCCTCATAATCGCAATCAACTCCCTCCGAATCCACTCCTCCCCCTTCCTCATCTCCCACCCCTCCATCACCCCCACCGCATCCTCAATCTCCTTCTTCTCCATCTCGTTAAGCGGCACCTCATTCTCCACAATCTCCATATAATCCCCCTCGTAACTCATGTCAATTAGCGCATACCCAATCACACTTGACAAGCTCTCAATCGTCTCCATCCGTAGCGTCGACCCGTGGCTCGACCGCGCCACAATACGCACCAGCGCCGCGCATGCCACCGACAGCGGGACTGTCTGCACATAGGGCGGAAGGGTAATGTTGCTGTGCTGGAGGGCGATCTTGCTGTGATGAACCTTACTAGTGGCGGAGGTGATGGGGATTGCGTCCGAGGGCGTAATACCTGTCCAGGAGAAGGGCGCAAAGACAAGTCTACGGCTCGGGCCATATTTTGGTGTTGTTGAGTCGTCGAGCGGGAAACGCAGGGCGAGAGGACACCACTCGCAGGGGTAGTCGTAGGTAAGGGTGCTCTCGTTTACCGGGAAGAGGCCCACGTTGGCGGCGAGAAAGCGGACTTGTTGTAACTGGGTGTCGGGGACAAGAAGAAAGATGCTCTGTAATAGACATGTTAGCTAGATGGTTATAGGTGGTCGTTATTTGGACGGGGCTGTATAGCGGGTTGTGACTCACTCCATTCGACACTAGGGGGTAACCGAGACGGACGAAGAGGCTGGTCTCCCACTCGACGAGAAGGATGCCGGAGCTTTCGAGGCTGTCCAGGAGGGCTCTTGTACGGTCTTGGAGACCGATGATGGTGGTGGTGGTTGTGGTCATTTTGTTTGTAATTTGTGGTTGTTTGGAAGAAAGGCTGTGTCGAAATAAAGTGTGGTCTGTCCGACAAAGAAGGTGGGGCAGACCTTCTCCACCTCGTGCAACATGCATGGGGTTAGGGTTAGGTTCTTCGATGTTTCTTCCCTTTTCCCGCCAGCTCCAGCAACACTCGTTCCTTCCATGCTCCAGGAGCTACTGTGCTTTTAAGCAGGGCTTCTTCTCTTCCTGTCCATCAATCCCACGACGAAGAACAGCATTGAACACTCGCAAACAACAACCATGGACGCCGACGCTACCCACGCTGCCCACAAAACCGCCGCCGAAGCCTTCACTGCCGTCCTCACCGCCGCCAAAGTTCCTCATGCCTTTATCGGCGGCTTCGCCGTCAACATGCTCGGCCACCATCGGTATACGGGCGACGTCGATGTAGAGGTGGACGCGGCCGACATTATCTCCCTGCGCGCCAGCCTGGTCGCTGCGGACCCGCGCTTCGTCCTAGTGCAGAACAGGCTCGTATTTCTGCCTGCTGGGCCCAGTGAGGGGGGGAATGAGGGTGCTGTTCCCATCGAGACGCTGCCGATCGGGGAGATTGGGCTCCCGAGGGTGCTGCATGTCATGGAGTTGAAGGACTGTAAGCTTTCTTTTCTTTTCGTTTCTTCCTTCTCCACATCCATGAACGGGCATTGTTCCCTACATAGCCAAGTCTTTAACTAACGCACATCCCCCCCAACACAGCCCCGATCCCGATTCTCCGCCCCGGCATCCTCGTCCTCACCAAGATCAAGCGCTGCGTCCAGTTCATCGACAGCACCCGCCCCAAGTCACTCACCAAGCTCGGACAGGATCTAGCCGACATTGGGTTCCTGTTACGATGGCTGCACCAAAACAACCAAAAGGTCGATTTTGTTGACTATTCCTGCGCCTCGATGGACAGACTCTACGAGGCGACGAAGAAGCTGGCTGGGTACTGGCGGACGGGAAGGGAGGATACATTGGTCGCACTGCTCGCGTCGGTTTTGGAGGATGGAGATCGGCAGAGGGTAATGGGTATGGACTGACGGTGGTAGAGGGCTGGGGAGGAGATGTTAATGCGCAAGGAACATTTAATATTCTAAGGCTGTTGCTCTGCTACCTAAGGTACCTAGACAGGTACCCAAACGTAAGCAGGAGGAAAAACTGTAATATCTAATGTATAGGTATGTATAACAAAGACATAATATCCTCGTGAAAAGCTTCCCTGCATGAAATCCACACACCTACATTAGGTGCCTGCATCAAAATCCCTGCATTTCCTATGCAGATAACGCTTGCAGCACATGGCCGATACCATCACCAGGCAAGGCGTCGTCGATCCAACAGGGCGCTACTATCATTGCGGACCACAACACAAAATGCTGCGTTTGATCAGCAGACGTTTTTTTGGAACGACAGCGCGTTGATGATGCTGCGCTGAATTGGCGATACGATGGGTAAAAGCGCGTTAGATTGACAAGCGTTGAAATCTGATGAACTCCCAGAAAAAAACAAGGCTGTGAAATGCGAGACTCTCACGCCCTCTTGGATACGAGGGGCAGTGGTTGCGGCCAGGCCAAAAGGGGAAGAAAAGAAAAAAAAAAGGCTCACCCCGTGCAAAGACACAAAGATACAGATGATAGAATACAAGAAGAAGAAAAAAGCTTACTACCAAGCTCTCTCACTTGAAAGAGGTTGGTAGCTACGAAAATCCCAGAGGGTTTTTACTTCGGGGGGACAGTACCAGGTTTCGAACCCAGTACCTCCGTTCCACGCGGGGCGAAACGACCGCCGGACAACCATAGCCCACTTGGGCCATTGATGCCTGCGGAAGTCTCCGTATGTGAATTGACCCGAGGGGATCGGTGCAAGTGTCTTGTTGGATCTGGTATATATACGTACCTACCTACCATGCAGAAGAGTCCGTTGCCCCGGCTCGTCTCCTCCCTCCCCACTCCTTCTATTTCAGGTCCTCAGTCTACTAAATAGATGCTGGGTGCTGGGTCACGGCAAATGGTTTTTAATATTTGGCCTGCCTACAATCACGATTGAGAATTCTGTTCTGCAAAGTCATGTCCAGCTGTGTCAAAAGTCGAAACAAAAGACCAAAAAAAAAAAAAAACGGAAATTAGTCCTCCCTCTCCCATCTCTTCCCCTTAAATCCCAATTTCAAAAACCCTTCCCGATCCGTAACCCCGAGAACTTCATTCTCGCACCACCAATGATTTCCCTCGCCACTTGCCAACGCTAATCCATAACCCCCTTTTGGCACTGCCTCCTTTCCTGTCGCATCCCCATCTGCCCCGTCTCCAATAAGATATAACGGATCGACCGTCCCGACCGTAAAGCTCAGCTCATCGCGATCTTGGTCTTTGGATTTCCAATAAAGCAACGAACCACATGCCGTACAGAACCCGCGCTGCGCACGCGGTGAAGCCTCAAAGTTCTTGAGCGTTTCCGTGCTCGGGGACGTGAAGCGGAAACACTTCGAAGCAGGACGTACGCTGTGGGTGAGGAGGAATAGGGTGGAGGTTTGCTTGCGGCATTGCGTGCATTGGCAAGTTGAGGACTAGTTTTTTTCATTTGCCATATTAGAGGGTGGGATAACTGGGGAAGGGCTGGGAGGGTACAGTGCGTACAGCGGTTTTAAAGTCGTGGTTGGGCGGAAAGTCGACCTCATAACGGAGCGCGCCGCAGAGGCAGCCGCCTTTAATGTGTTGAGGGGTGGGAAAGTCGGTGGTCATGGTGATAGTAAAGATGAAGCAAGCTGTCTCGCTGGGAAATCATGTGAATCTGGGTCAAGTTCTTGCTGGCGGTGACACTGCTAAGCTTTCAGACAAGCAGCTGATAAGTGATAAAACAGACGCATCAACTTTGCGCTCCTGGGAATGGGCGAGTTTTTATGCCCATTTTTGGTTCCAAGTCTCGCTCGTACAAGGGCGCGCCCTTTGTTTGTCACTTGCCTAACATGCATATGATGCGGGGACGTAAACCCTCCACCACAAGATGGTCGAGTTGCGCGACGATCGCGCGGGGCCACCTGCTCAAAATCTCCTATCACAGCCCGGTTCGACGAAGAGGAATGACGGTGGCATTTGGTGGCATACAACAGAAGGCGGGGTATGCCGGGTGGTGCCTTCCCACCCAATCATGCCTGACGAGCGCAGGCAGAAGCGCAGAATTTTTGATGCTCAGACGCATCCGTGAAGACTTTTTGGGCGCAGTCTCTCCCTCTTCAGCAATCCATCAAATACCTTGCAATGGATCCTCTTTCAGCTACCAGCCTCACGGCGACAATTATGACTGTGATTGACTTTTCCAGCAAAATCATTTGCATGACAAAGCAAGCCCACGACTCGGCAAGTGGGCAGCTCATTGGCCATTCCGAGCTCGAGCAGACGACCAAGACACTCCACAATCTCGCCCGCAAGCTCAGAACAATCCTCGCAACACCCGAGAAACAAGACGCAGGCGCAAATCCTGATGGCGATCCCGACTCGGCCTGTTACGAACTTGGAGAGGGTTGCCTTCGCGTTACCACCGAACTCCTCTATGTCCTCGACAGGGTGAAGGGTAAAGCAGGAAAGAGGAGCATGTGGACTAGCCTGCGCCAAGCCATTCTCACCATCTGGAAGCAGGATGAAATCAACGGACTCGAGAGACGCCTTGACCGATACCGACAGGAGCTCTCTTTGCATTTGATCATCTCCTTACGGTGAGTCACAATCCCCGCCTCTCAGATACAAGCCATCAGAGATCTCATTTACGTGCAGCACCTACATCGACCAAAGGCTCAAGGGCGGTAAAAAGCTCGGCTGCAACTACGACACATATCTAAGACTAGAGAAGCTCAGTCTTGACCGCCCGGCATGGCGCCGTGAGCTCTTGCGCCTTGCCAGGGAGCGGGAGGGTTTGCAGCCTGGAAAAAGCAGCCCGGTGCAACCGACTCAGAGATTCAATCAACTCAAATCTATCCTAACATCTGGTCTGAAATACGGCGAGATCTCGCATCGACATGAAAGGATTACCAAGGCTTTTGCGTCCACATTTGAGTGGATTTTCCAACAACCGGACCGAGAAGGGACAACAGCCACTTGGGCGAACTTCCGGGAATGGCTCGAGGAAGGCAAGGGCATATACTGGATCACCGGAAAACCTGGCTCGGGTAAATCGACTTTGATGAAGTTTATACACGACAACTTACTCACTGATTCTTGTCTCCGGGTTTGGGCGCAAGAGAAGCCATTTCTCAGAGGCAGGTTCTACTTTTGGAACTCTGGGGCGCCAATCCAAATGTCGATCGAGGGACTTTACAAAGCACTGGCATACGAAGTTCTCTCCGAGCTGGAGGACGAGTCTTGCATACGATTTCTCTGTCCTGAACGATGGGAGATTGCCAGCCTCTTTGAACAAGCCGACCCCGAGCCGTGGAAAGCAGCCGAGTGTGAAAGCATACTTAGAAAGCTCACTGATGGGCGGCTTTCTAATCACCGCATCTTCTTCCTCATTGACGGGCTCGACGAGTTCAGCGGCGATCAAAAGCTGCTTCTTGACTTCATCCAGCACCTTGGTCAGGTTCCTCACATCAAGGTCTGCTGCGCCAGTCGTCCGTGGGTTGAATTCCAAGACGCATTTCATCAAGCCCCAAGTTTGAGGGTTCAACAGCTCACAGGCCCAGATATCAAGCACTATATCAGCACCAAGTTTGGCTCGCACCCATCAATGAACGGCTGGCGCGCATGCTATCCGAATGCCATCGAGTCCATTGCCGAGGACATAAACGAGAGATCGTCAGGGGTGTTTCTCTGGGTCGTCCTGGTTGTCCAATCATTGCTGAGCGGGGTCTCGAGCGGAGACAGGATCTCGGACCTTCAGGCTAGGTTGAACGAACTACCGCCAGATCTCGATAAACTCTTTAGCAAGATTCTCAAGAGTATGTCTCAGCGATATCAGAGCCACGCATCGCAGATTTTCCAGATACACTCAGCGAGTAACGCCGATATTAATCTCATTACACTCTCGTTCGCTGATGACATCGACCACATTCGCCTTGTCTCGAACAAGCCCATCCATTATCGCAGGGGCAATAGAGAGAACCGGTGTGAGATGATGTATCGAAGGCTGGCAAGCAGAACTAAAGGACTTCTCGAAGCCGGTCCTCAAACCAGCGGCTCCGAAAGCCCCAAGGTCCAATATCTTCACCGAACGGTTCGCGATTACTTCTCCATACCTCAGGTCTGGAATAATATTGTTTCCATGGTAGATGCCACCTTCAACCCTCATTTTGCACTAGTTGCCGCGTTCTGCGCATTTCTCAAGACCAGGGAGCCCTGGTATCTTCTCGACCAGTCCGATGACCAATCCAGGTTCATTTTGGATCAACTCACCTCTTCTCTAGTCAAATGTCGTCCAGAGAACCATGCCGTGTTGGTACCCGTTCTGGATGCCCTCGACCAATTTATCTCCCTCGCTCCCATGGGCAGACCTGACCGAAAGGCCAGCTTATGTGCACGTTTCCTCCCAATTGGCGTCTTGCTTGGCTTGGGCTTCTGGGTGAAACCCACACTGCAGCGTGACCTGGCGAGCACGAACACTGCAAGCCTATGGGCCTGTTTTGGAGAGGTCCTAAACTGGCATTCCCGGTACAAAATCCGATGTATCGGAACAGTCCGGATGTTGCTCGAGTTCGCGCTCTAACAGGAGAAGCATAGAGATTTGAGCGATACAAAAAGTCTCGTGCTTGAAATAGCGAGCCGCCAGCGCGACAGGCTCAATACCTGGAAGTCAGACGAGGCCTTTGACCTTCTCAAGGAGGTGGGGATTGAGTTGCTTTGCGAATACCCCTATTATCGACAGCAAATAGGGCCGATCAAGAGAGCAAGGTCGGTGGAGACAAGTGCAGAGCAACATGACGAAGGGGGGAAAATGTCAGAACACGATAGTGAGGAGATCGAAGCAGAGATTTCCATGGCAAAACGGCAAAAGCTGGTGTGAGTCAATGTTGAATGGCTTGTACACCACCAGGTCGTGAGATTGTCCTTCCCAGGGTCAAGTATTCGGTTACAACGGCGGCACTTGCGAGCGGCCGCTACGAGGGTCAAGGGGGCAGGTACGAAATACGCGGAGATGAAGCTATACAGATCCCAGAAAAAAACCCAAACAACTTTCACACGCAGCCGCGAGGACCGAGGACGTTTTCCATCCACAAACCAATCTCAAGGCCTGATTTATCAGTTCTCGGGGTCATGGTGTAACTTACGTGCACCTTTAGTTTACCAAGTCCTCCCAGTCTAGCTCACCATGGTACATAAGCCGTCAAGGCAGGCTCGCCTTCGATCTTAAAAGCCCAAGAAGAATATGCGCACCTAATGATCCTAGACTTTTCCGCTTTGGCAATGGAACATTTGCCTACGATCCTTGCTCTTGGTTTGAGTTGCACGTTCTATTATCATAGCCGGTCAAATCAGCTTTTCATTCAGCAGCTAGCAACGGCGTGGGAGCAAGAAGAGTACGCCTTGGCGCATTCCAACGCATTTGAGCCCTGGCGGATGCTTGAGTTGTCGTTTGACACCTGCTGGGTGGTCCAAATATGGATGCCACACCGACGGCACATGCGGCAAGGTTTCTATCACAGCTGAAGGTTATGCAGTTGTGGCAAAACCTGGTAAGTGTAAAACCATCCCAGCAAATCACCGAACAGCCATAACATACGTTACCACAACCCAGTACCAGGAAAGGCGGGGATGAGGCACAACTCCGTATAACGCTACAAGTTGGGAAAACAGACGGTTGGGCCTGGTTGGTATCCCTAATTTCGTTGGTTACTCCCTTGTTTCCAATATTTCAGCGCTCGTTTGTGGCACAGCATAACCTCCGCTCTTGCGAAGTAGTGAGGGCAATGCGTGTGTTCAGCGACGGCACTAGAGAGTTGTCGATCGTGGTATGTGGAAAGGGTGTTCAGCATAACTGGCGGTCTTGTATGCTTGCCCTCTTTGAGGCTGGGTTCAAGTTATGTAGGTAGTTAGGTGCCTTTGCCCAGACGCGACTCAAAATCGGGTATAAAATGGCCTCAGTCATCCGTCAAATATGGAATCCATATCACAGAGACATCTCCTCTGATATCTGAACACATCTTCTCAACTTTGACTTCGTCAATACCTCGGCCAAAATGCACCTCAAAGCTCTTGCCACTCTCCTGTCCCTCGCCACCGTCGTGACAAGCTACATTGTCCCAGCTGACCTGCCCGACGGTCTATACCTCGTTCCGCTCGATAGTGACAACCCCACTCCCCAGCGGGTCGATCTTCCCAACTTTCGAGTTCCCAAAACTCATGTCCCGCGCAGTGCCAAGTTCACGAGAGAGCAGCAGCTGCGGAAGCGACTCGAGTGGGCCGCAACCGGACATACATTTCCAAACCACGACGACTATAATGCCTGTACGGAGGGGTGGAAGGTTTTCTGGGCGAATGGCAACTCTGTGCCGGGACATTTTCTGTTTCTCTGTACTGTGGGAGAGGCTGTGCTGGCTGGGTGTAACTACACGCGTGAGTACCTACCTACCTACCTAGTAAATATCTAGGGATATGTGCTTAAGATATCCGAGTTGTCTGCTAACATGGGACCCAAAATTTCCCAGCCGGCGATGAATTCCTGGAACCTGAATCGGTTGATGAGTTTAACGGTCTAGCCGATGCCCAATTTGGTTTCTGGAATACCGGATGGGTGCACTCCAACCCCTTTCATGCGGGAATTCCGAATGGGGACTGGACTTATTGGCGTGATATTCGAGGGACACAGTTTTGTACGAACTTGCCTTGAGAGTTACCTAGGTAGTCGGCCAATAAAAAAATTTCTGTCGTCCGAGGATGGCTAGCCCAAAATTAGGCTCGTTTCACCCTCAGCTCACTTCCAGCTTAGTCTTTTTGTTTTTTCCCTTTAAGAAATTCGTCAAGTTTACGCGACTTTCTCATTTGACAAGTCAGGACCTTTCTCCTCTACAGGGGCGAAAACGAGGCTGGATGATAACGAGTCCCAGAAATGGGACCTCCTAAATCAGCATGAAACCAAACAAATTCTTTACCCCCAAACGGAGGCTAAGAAATGGGCTCGATGGCTAGCGCGTTTGCTCTCCGTTTAAGAAGCTTCTTGGTTATGTAGCTATGTTGGTTAGATGGAGTTGCAATTTGCTCCGCCCTTACCTAACTACCGTAAGATATCGGAAAGAAAGGGGGAGCTCTAGCCACGCAGTGCCACAGCGCCTACCTTCCAGTGTTGGAAACGAAGGTCCTGGAAGGTGCCAGAACCGTGGATATGTCAGAAGTAGCCACAGCCGCGTAAACCTACGCGCAACGGCCTGCAACAAACTTGTTACAATCGGCATCCGAAGGGGGCTAAGACAAGCCGCAGGTGAGAGTCGCGGCTTCTGGGGGGAAGGCGAGGCACACCTAAGGCTGGGGAACGGAAGCCTATATTTTGAAGTAAGCGCCCTCAGACAGGGTACACCGTCAATTTATGCCGTTGCTCTATAATACACAGGGGAGCCTGAGCAGTAGAGCACGAGAAGAACAGTGTAATGCTTGCGCGAGGAACTAAGATTCGTCACTCCATCGAAATACGAGCAGCTGCGGCACTATATGAGAATGAGACGGATGATGGGATTGCTGCGAGTCGCGAAGAACAATGGCACTGGGCTCAGGACTCTCGCCAATCCCTTCGGCGTGACTGCCGAAACGCAACGTCTGTGTTGCTCAAAATACCGAATCTCGAGCTGTTTCTGCCAGGAATTTGGCTCATCCTGCTAGAAAAATATGGGTGCGAAGATGAGGATATAGATATCGTCGATCGTTTCCTCAGCTACCTAAAAACTGATGTCCAAGGTCCTTCTCGCTACTCGAAGGGGCATGGGGGCCCAATGCCAATTTCACCGAATATCTCCCATCCATTGCTGCAACGACCCATGACCACGACGAGATACACAAATATCTGATAACGCCACCGCACCACTCCTTTCCAGATGGGCGAGATACCCGATCTCCGAATCCATCCAGGCCCATCGACTGGTTCTCTATGTGGGTTACGCGGCTCCGAGACTGTCTTCGCCACAGCGAGGAGAGCTGGCCGGGCAAGAGATCGGTGTCAGCACGATCATGGTGGCAAGGATCTATTACCTCCTGGGACTAGTCAAAGGAAGCCGGAGAAGTCTCAAGCAAATTGGTCTGAGCTGGAAGTCTCCATCATATACCCACGACTCGGCCTGCCCCGGCCCGACACCTCTCTTCCCACTCAACAACCGACATTCTCATCCCTCACTTCCTTGTGCTGGAATATCAGGGCCTCACGTGTTCTTGAAAGGGTATTGTCACTTCTAGTAGCTGATGACTTGCGAATCTCGCTCAACTATTTCAGTCAAGCAAAGTTGATTCTAATTACCTATCTCTCGACAACACACGTGCAGCTGCTCTCCGCCGACACGAACACAACCAGCACGGCTGCATATGCCGCCGTTGCAGCGAATGTTTCCGCTCTCCTTGCATTGGTCAGGACTCCAACGCTGGTGGCAAAAAGCACCGTCAACAGAGCGATGACTCCAAGCTGAGTCTTCTCATCGCGGAGGAAATGCAACAGGACGATGGCCCCAAGCAGCAATAGGGCAGCCGCAACAGTGCTCACCCCCGCAGCAACCCAGCTGACGTGGTTTTCCTTAATGTGCTCACAATCGTAGCCTGCACCTGTGGTTTTGAACATCCAATGCTCTTGGAGGAAGCGCGAGAGGAGGTCCTGTTCAGCTGGCTTTCTTACAGCGACTAGGTCTCGAGGGTTCCGGTCGTCAAGTCGTTGTCCTGCTAGGCCAGACAGTGCGTGTTGTCTGCGTTTGGTTCCGGTGTTATCATGCACGTCATCGACTTGGGAGAGGTGGCGTGATACTTCTACGGCACGCTTTTTGGGCTTTTCTAGCGCTGATATTTGGTTCTGTCGGAGGAGGGCTTCTTCTGTCAATGTGTCAATGCTCTTTGTCCATCAAACCTTGATGGTTTATTAATACGTACGGTATTTCTCAAGCGTCACCTCGATCTCCTCTGCGATTTTCATCCGCGCATGTTCGGGACGCTGCGGGTCCTCCGCGTTCTGCTCAAACGCTTCCCAGGAGCGGATGGACCGGTACGACTCATTATCGGCTGTACGCAAGAGCGCTTGCTTGTCTGCCTGGTCGAGCTTGTACTCAAGAAAGGATAACTTGCTCTCGAGGTGCAAGAGGTTGCGAGCGCTCAGTCGGTCAAACTTGCGAAATATGAAGGATTCGTAGTCTGGGATGAGCGCAATCTTCTCTGCGACAGCAGGAAATCCGGTGGCCGTGATGGTATTTTCTGCCGTGTTCTCGACGTCCATTTGTGCTGCTATGTCGGCGGACGCCTATCGGATGAAAGAAACGATAAAACCCCGCATTCCCTGCTTCCATCGAGTTTCACAGCCAGAGACAGCGTGGGGGGGCGGGGCAGCCGGCGAAACCGACGAGCGAATCAGCGAGCTTGGATCGAGGCTGTAGGAGTCTAGGAGGCCTCACGCGGCGGTCACTGCCACGCGTCGCGATTTTTTTTTTTTTTTTTTTTACCACCGTCACCGCCTTAAGATTGAGCTCTGCATAATACCTTCTTCCCTGAGGAGCCCGGCCCTGCGAATAACGGCTTTTCTCAAGTCCAATTCTCAACAGCAGCACCATCGTCCCAAGACACCTCAAAGATTTCTCATGATCAACTAAGGCCCCCCCGCCACTGACCACCGCTGGCTCAACACAATGGCGAGCGACGAGGGAAGCGGGTCAACCCACCAAAGCGAATATGGTGAGGAGTGGGCACACGATTTGAGGATACGATTTGAACAACTTTTACGATCCAAGCGACTCAGCGAGCTCGAAGCACGGTCACGTGAATCGCGAACCCCATCGAGCGAACCTCGCCTGCCATTCCGATGCGAGATCCCCGAGTGCGGTAGGATGTTCAGGAGGAGGGAGCATTTACTCCAACACCTACGCTTTCACAAACAGTCGGAAGACATCAAACCGCCCGTCTATGACAGATACTCTCTACTTCGTGGGTGGGATGGCTCTGATGGAGAGCTTAAAGTGCGCTATCAACCCCAACTCCGCGGTGTACAAAGTTGGGACGTCCCAGGGACGATCAACGGCATTCCCGTCAACGCGCTGCCAGATTGGGGCTCCTCCGTGGACGCAATCTCTGAGAAGTTTGCACAAAAACACGGCATCAAGATTGAACCTGCAGAGCATCTGTCGATAAGACTTCCCGGCGGTAGCAAAGCGGAGAGCTACGGCCAGATTACAGGCCACTTCCAATTCCAAGGCGAAAGCCGAGCGTACGAGCGATCCTTTCGCGTCCTTCGAAGGTCTGTCCATGATATGGTGTTGGGTCGCTCGTTTCTGCATCTGACAAAAACACTCACCGACTTTTCCCACCGCATCGTCAGCCGCATGCGCCCTTGTCTGCAAAAGGGAAGCCGCCTTTTTCTCCTAGACGAGTCGCCGCACGACCAAATCCGCTGCAAGGTTAACGGCGTCGAGACGGCAGCCTTTCCAGACACAGGGTCAGACCTGATCATCGTCTCGGGGGACTTTTGCCGGCGGAACAATTTCGAGGTCCGTCGCGAGGCAAGCTACCGCCGACAGGTTGAGCTCATTGACGGCTCATTCGTCCGCACCGACGGGATGGTCCTCGGCGCGGAGTTGTCGTTTGACGACTTGCCAACGTCGTCGTCGCCTAGAGAGTTGGATTACTACCGGTACCTCGAACACTCTCGAGGTCTAGCCGCACTTCTTGGCAGCAACGGCAAACACGGCCAGCGGTCAAGAACCACATTCATCTGCGATCTTCACGTCATCGAGAACTTGCCCTGTCCCATCATACTCAGCGGCGAGTTCATCTTCCAGAACGACATCTTCTCTCGGTTCAGGCACTTGTTTACTACCTCAATTCTGCCTGCCGGAAGATTCCGATTCCCCAGCGCAAGCAAGGATCGCATGAGCCTCGAAAAGAGCCTCATGTTTATCAGGCTCAAGAGGACCGGGGTCTCATGGTTTAGCTCGCGGTTGCTGCGCCGCGGCGGCCAGTCATCATCACCACAGACAGAGCCTTCTTCGGAAGCCGGCAGTGACCAAGGGGGCATGTCGTTGCACTCGATAGGTGGTAGCTTGAATGCTCCAACATGGCAGGAACTGTGGGAGATAGAGGAGCGAAGGAGAAACCAAATACAATTGTGGGTTTCGTCAATGAGCGAGCCGAGAAAGTCACAGGAACAGAGGGCCGAGAGGCAAAGGAGGGAAGAGTGGGATAGGGCCCACCCACGCCCTTCCCTGGTTCAAGGCTTGGTAGTTTCTTCGGTGACCGTTCGTCCCAACCGATAGCCTTCGTCTTGTCGGAGGGGTGTGGACGTGTCCGTTGCTGGGGTATGTTATTGGCCGTACTCCTAGCCCAGCTACGACGCGACCCTGGTCAGAGGATTGATGTTTTGAAGATACATTTCACTCAAAAAGTCTAGATGTATTTTGGACCCTTTCAAGCATAGGAGCATACGATTTGAACATTGCAGATTCCGGGATTGCCAGGACTGGTCCGTACATGTTGCACCACGAGTACACCATTGCACGGTTTTTTTTTTAGACAATAATCTACCTGACAGGGGCCGATTTTGGACTTCCAACGTGATCAACTTCAAGGGTTAAAAAGAAGGTAATTACAGGGAATATTCACCGTCAAAATGCGCGCATGAAGAGTATTACCTAGGGCCCTAGCAAGTACCGGGCAAAGTAGGTACCTAGAGAATTGTCTAAAAACCCGTGGAATGGTGGACTGTGACAATACCCTGTTAGTTATTGCCAAGACAAAAAAGAGAAAAAAAAAACAGAAACATTACAGCTCTCGGAAAGGATTTTGCATTGCAAATAGCTATTCCTATTCTTATGTAGGATATCAGTGGCGGTGGGCACTTTCTGAGCTAGTATATCATATACTAGTATATTGTCGCAGGGTTATGGTATGTGGATGCCCCCAGCCATCCATTTCCTCTCTCAGAGGTGGAGCCACCTCTGGTGGCTATGTACATTTACATGAGGAAGCAAAGCTTCCTTTCTTTTGTCAGACTTCTAGATACTTCATACTACTTCGTTCATTTCTACCTATCCCGGCGGAGGCAGTTTGTGTAACAAGCTACGCAGGATGATCAAGGAAGATGCCCCGGTACTAAAGCGATACGCTGGCAGTCACTGTTGGGGATACTGAGCTTGTGTCGCAAGTGATGCATTGACTGGTTAGGATAATTGCAGCCCTGCCTTTACTCTTTCCATCCATTGCCGTGACACGTAACGGTGATTTCTCGGATGGAAAAGAGAAAGCGGTAGTTACGTGGCGACGGAAAGTTACTGTTACGTGTAGGGGCACTGGTATCCCAAACTTAGACCTTGTAACCACATCACCTGATTTATGGTCAAGGCAAGTACAGCTGAGGCAAATTCCTTAGACTCAGCTCGGCTCAGGCGGCCCTCAGTGCGGCTCACCCCTTGCACAGGATCTGCGACTCATACGGACTTGGCCAGAAAAAAGTGTCGGGTGTGACTACGTATAGAGGTATTCTCGGGAGTGCGCTGTTTCACGGATATGGTCTTTACTTCGTTTTTAAGTGTGGTCTCCAGCTGGCTTTGTTGTTTCTCTTCTTTGTTTTTTGGTGGCCGCGGGTGGCGGGAGGTATCCCATCATTTTTGTCATTGACTGGATTTACTTGGTGGTTTGGAAGTGGCTTCTAGTTCTCTTTACGGGG
>Ga0247765_1000906_pt1 | contig 18304 bp, 20 predicted proteins | sample UWRJL106311C6_FD_179949 | JGI IMG/M metagenome (GOLD analysis project Ga0247765, IMG submission 179949) | Plant litter microbial communities from Arlington Agricultural Research Station in Wisconsin, United States - UWRJ-L106-311C-6 | ecosystem: Environmental > Terrestrial > Plant litter >... | reverse complement strand
TTGTACGATACAGTTGCGATGGCGATGGCGATAGGCATTTTTGGTGTAAATACCAGCGTCCCACCCTCTATCTCCTCCCTTTTTACAGTATAAGGGGGCGCTTGCCACAGTACGAATAGACTTGCTCTTTTTTTATCCACGCGGCCAAGCTCGTATGAGCGCCGGGTACAACCGGTGGATATGGTTTGTCGTCATGATGAGAAACGCTGCTTTCGTGCGACGAACACTTCATCGATGGCGTTTAACGTCCAGGGCGTCGACGTCGCGAGATGCGTGTGCGGAACCGTTCTCTGCCCTTGACCCTCTTATCTACTAACGCTATAACAGTTCCAACATGACGAAGGACGATCTCGAATTTGCAGATATGAAGAACGAGGGCGGCCATCGCCGTATATATATGAACCAACCATGGGGCGGGGGTTTGGCATTCGGTCAGGGAATGGATCTGTGCCAGAGCCTGGAGAACCATGAACCTTCACCCCTTTGTGCTTCCGAGTTTCTTGTCCATCTCATCATGGCAGCATTCGGGATTCCTGAACCGTTGCGCCACGAAGAGATTGAGGTAGTCCCGCTCGGAAGAAGTGTACATTCCCCTTAAGTTGTTTTCTTGGACTCCAGTTACGCCCAGCTTGCTAACTTCAGCTGCGTACGTTGTGTTGTCAATGACAGACATCCTGAAATGGTCACAGTTAGACTTCTCGTGAGAGCTAAGTTTCGCGCCGGCTTCAAAACTCGATTTGGTGCGACATTAGCCTCTCATGAAATTTAAGTTTCCCCTCCGCGTCCTTGACTGCTCGTTGTAATGATTTCAGTCTGTTTTCTGATTCGACCCTGCTGCCCCGATAAGCCTAACTGCCAGCCCCACCGCAGCGGTTCCATTCCATGGCCACCCACAACCCCCATGTCATCGTAGAGTTGGTTTTCAGTGTCACACTTCAAAACGGCCAGATGAAAGATTATTTAACGGCGGTCTGCAAAGACCTGTTGATTGTCACAAGCCCTCCGGGCCAGCGCTGCCATCTCACAACGGCAAGCAGTACTAGCTATACTAGAGGGTTTCGGGTCTTTCCAGCCACCGCTGAGCTGGTTGCCCTCCGCCAAGACCAAGACCCTCCACGATCCACAAGGTGAATATAATACGGATACAAGAATAGGAAAAGGGCAACCACCTGTCTCGAAACTTTTAATATCCCAGGGTATCATCATGACCATCATATGCAAAATAAACACGCTCGACAAGAAACTTCCCAGACCGCTGCAAGAAGACACGGGCATGGTAGTCAAAGACCACCATTCATGCGCCCATTTCTAAAACTTGACAGTGGACAGGGAAGGAAGCCGCGGGACAAGAGTCCGCATATGCCGCGAAACAGCACATGACAGACCGTCGACCTGACGGCCGACATCTTGGACCTTAGTCTTGACGTTGTCGATGGTGGTCGGCATATCAACAGGTTCCGGAGACGATGCTTCCGGTAACCTCCAGCAACGGTATAGAACCGAGGCAAACGACATGCTTGCAATGATTATCAGGTTGACGATGACTGACCAGTCAGCCACGCTCCCCAGTGATTGTGCCTGCAACGCAACTGCGAGCAGAGACGAGACAAGACCGAACACAGCAAATTGGAAGAGGATGCCGGACGATATCCGTCCGTTCTTCATGCATTCTCCACCAAGAAGGCGCTGAGTCGGTAAAGTTGCGACAAGGGCTGCCGCTAGGACCGCAACGGGTTGAGCACCCAAGCCCATAGAGTACACACTAGCTCCTGGCCGCTCACTCAGCACAGGAGGCGCCTCGACCTTTGACTGAATCGTCATTGGCAATGTCACGCCGGCGACAGAAGACTGAGCCGCCGCAACCGAAGTGGGTGACGGATCAGTGCTGCACAAACGGATCGCTTCCAGTCGAGAAGGTGCATGCAGTTGACAAGGTGCATGCGACCTCCTGGCCTGGTTCGCTGCTTCATAGCCCGACGGTGATCCGTCATGAGCCGATGAGGAGTGTGTTCGTGACGAGGGCGGCTGCTGGCTTGAAGTTGGCGCGGCTGACTTTGCTTGGCTCTGAGGTGCACGAGGCTCGCTGGTTGACAGACTTGACACAGGTGTTCCTAGGCGACTGGTGTGATGTGCTGCACGATGTTGTCGCTGACCTTGGGTCCCGTGTCCTGGAATGCCATTGACATTCGCATACGCCGTAGCACGTACCCCGTCACCTAACGGAGTATATACTAAGGTGGTAGACGAGTGTCTGGGTTCATCCAGGCGTCCTGATGCAGACGGTGAACCGCCGGTTGAAGAGGTGGTGTAAGGACTGGAATAGTACCCGTCACTGGAGGCGAACGCACCGCTGTTGGGCGAGGCAGAGAGTTCAGCAGGTGAGACGGTGGATAGGGCAGAGGTCTGGGGGGATTGTCGCTGGTTCCTTCCGGACATCATCGCCTTCTTCGCGGGGAGGGGCTCCTCGTCAAGGAAGAAGTCCCGAGGTGGCGAGAATAGGCGGAAGTCGGCATAGTTGGTGCCATGAGGAACGCCGGGGTTGAGGTAAGGCACAATCAGATCGTCTTGCTGTACATCGGCGGAGAGGACCGCAGGAGAGACAAGCTCGGATGATGGTGATTCGGAAATAATGACCGGTGGTGACGGGCCGGGTGGTGCTGGAGTGTAGGGGCCGGTGAGCCACTGAGAAGGTGAAGAAGAAGAAGAATCAATCGAGCCGGGAGTCGAAAGTGATTGTGGGTCGTTGAAGAAGCTGTAGTCATCAAAGGTGAAGTTGTTGACCAGCGCCATTGGCTCCTGGTCGAAGGCGACGAACTGGGTCCAGAGGTCGTCAATAGTCTCGGGGGAAGACTCAAAGGATGAGGATGAAGAGAATGCCTCAGGGATGTCGAATGTGAAGGTAGAGGTGGAAAGATCGGGCATGATTATGGGCGGTGCAGGAGGTGATTCTGCTGCCTTCTTCTTTATCTTCTTGGTTGCCTTGAGCTCAGACTGAGAGGTAGAAGAAGAAGAAGCAGTCCGCTTCCTGTGGCTGGGATCGCAGCGGACCTTCTTTCGCTTGCAAGCATCGCAAGCCTTGATAATGCGCATGAGGTGGGCATGGTTACGCTGCTCCTTGGTCTTGCACCCTCGTGAAGCAGAGTTGGTAACATCCCTGCCATCCTTGGTCAGGATTCGCATGCCGGGGTGGTTGGCAAAGTCGACTGCTGTTTGCTTGGAGCTGGAGGTGCTGGTCCTCTTGGAGGTGTGAGGTGCAGGCTTGGGTTCATCAAAAGACGAGACGAAGGTGGCCGGGGATTGCGGCCAGGGGCTCATGTTGGAGATGACGGGCGAAGCGTTGAAGCTGGAGCTGTAGGCGGAGTCGTAGAACCCAGCGGAGCTTGCCGGAGAAGGAACGGCTGCAGGTGCCGGAGAGACGGAAACGGGATAGTACTTGAACTTTTGGCCGGTTTGCTCGGCGAAGGCGAAGAAGTTGACCGAGACAGCGGCGCGCTTCTCCTGGATGGAGGCAGTTCCGGGGATAAGGGCGTGGATCATCTCGTCGAGCTCAGGGGTGCCGAGGGCGGGCAGCCACTGCAGCTGGGCCCCGAGTTCAGGCTGGTAGACACTGAAGCCGGACATTTGCGCAGGTTGATGGAAGGCTTCTTGGTGTAAATTTGGGGACAATGTGAACAAGTCACAGGACTCTGGCATTTGCCGTGTGCCTATGTCTCGAGACAGTGTGCTCGAAATCGGCTCGGCCAAGTCGCAGATGGGTTCACTGACCCAGGTTTGAAGCCTAGGAGGGAAAAAGCAGGCAATTGATGGATGCAACGCTGCTTCCAGTACGCCGGCCGCTGCAAAGCGAGGGCCGTCGGAAAACACGGGTGGTGAGGACAGGCGCTGCTGGGCGTCTGCCTGGCACTGTAATTGACACTGGCGGTAGGGTGTTTCCACCGAAACCGCGAAACAAAAAGTGAGGACGGGTTTAGGTTTGGGTGTGGCAAAACTTGGCTGCGAAGCGCAAAGAGTCTGGACAGCAATCTGGGTTACCGATGAAGAGGAGAGAAGAAAGGGAATCAGGCATGTGCCCTCCGGAGGAGTCACGGCCGATATTTCACTCTGAATCCAACTCGCAAACTGGTGCGAAAATCAAGCCAGGAATGGAGGGCCATCATGGCGCAGTGACGGTTACTCCCTCCACCAATTTTCGGCGAGCTGGATTAGGTTTAGCGCGAAACTCGCCGGTCCCAGAACAGAGACCCAGATCCCATAACATTTCTGTAGTGATTACATGGGCGCACACTAACACGGACAGGGCATGCAACAGAAAAACAATTTCCCGCTGTACCGGTTACCTCAGAGAGGCTTCGCCAGACTCGCATGCATGGCTCCAGAACACGGCGAGCGCTTCTTGCTCCAACGGCCCCACAACTACCCTGCGTCAATCAAGAGGGGACGTTCTTCCGGAAAGCAGCTGCATCTGATGTCGGCCGAGTTGCATCTCGTGGATGAGTCAAACGAGACTTTTGCGCGACGGCATTGGCAGATTTGGAGCTCCCGAGGTTGGGGGGAAATAAGCTCGCCCTGCACCCCTTCGGATTGACTCAATTCAAGCCTCCCCCTTCCGCGGCACTATGAGAAAGTTTCCTTGTTTTTGACTCCCATCATTATTCTTGACGCCAAAGTTCAAGCATCGCCTGAGCTTGGCGAGAGGTTCGCCCTATCGGCTGCCTCCACTTCATCTCGCAATTGCGGGGCTGGCGTCCAACAAGGTTGAGCCTTGGCCGAGCGGTGGGGGTGGGGAAACTCAATTCTCCCCCGGAACCGTTCCTTTTCTGCAGCGAGCAATTCCCGTCCTGAATTGATGACTCCTCTCGACTCCTCCCGTGATGAGAGGACAGCCTTCTCCGCAAAAATATAAAGTCATGATAAGTGACAGGCGAAATAAAGTAGCGGTGGGCGTCTCGTCTGTGTCACGATGTCACAAGAGAATGAATGCGATGTGATCCGCGCTTCCCCCACTATTCGAGAGCTAAATCTCACAATATTACTACCGCTGTGGCAGTGTTCTTGTCAGACGGCTGCGAGACCCCTGGCTTTTTTACCAGTTGCCAATTGGAATCCAGCGTGTCATTGATGCACTGCTCGAGCCGCGCGCTGACTTGGGAATGTATACTACCTCGAGACTGCACATCAATGCAGAGATTGAGTACCGACATCGAGGCCAGAATAAGGGGGGGGGGGAAAAAAAAAAAAAAAAAAAGAGGGGGAGGCGAGGAAGTAATGGAGGGCTACCAATAACATGATACAGCGGCTCGCCAGCGACTGTGCAGTGTCTGGTTTAGAGGGAGATGCACACCCCTCTTATCATTGACTACCTAAGCGCCACGACTACCTAAAGATAGAGCCTCTGTAGAGGGAGGCAGATCGTCCATAAGAACGACTGCGATCCCACCAATCCGTCCCCGCCATGTGACAAAATACGATTCCCACCCAGGTCCCTCGACGAACATGCTCTGCCCAGCCTCTTGCTTGGATCAATATTAACCTCCCGTCCGCAGAGCTCACCTAGGTTAAAAGGGCCTTGGACAGATTGTGTTCGACCCAAGGCAACGAATTGAAGAATATGGAGAAATACGGGAGAACATTGAAGCGAACGATGCGCCGATGCCGCCGACCGTTGTCTTTTTTTTGTCATTTCTGTTTTTGACGTTCTTATTTTCTTGACTCGCCACTTCTTTAGTTCACCAAGGCAGTTAGCTCCCCGACCTTCTCCTCGTGGATTTCACTCCGCTCATCCTCGCCTACCATGGAGCCATCATCCTCAATATCACGAGTCAGGTCGGAAGTATTCAGAGAGACGCAACCTGGGTGATGCAGACGACGAAGGTTTGTCCAGGTGGTGACAGGAGCCGCGCTAACCGTGGGCTGGACAAAAGTGCCAAAAGTGCTAAACTTGGCGTACTTGAAAAGCCACATGCCAAAGACGCCGAAGATGACGAAGATGATCGACATGAAGCGGAGCTGGACACGAGCCTTTTCCACCACGGTGGGCGCGATGGTCTGGGAGCCGATGAGCGAGACGCCCGCAACAACCCACTGTTCGAGGGCGATGAGGAAGAGCACCAAGAAAACAGCCAGAAGCTGGGTCTTGGAGATATACTCGGTGGTCGATTTCAGGCTGCGGCATTTCTTGCTGTAGGGGCAACCCTGCGGATAAACGGTGACGCCGCGAAAGCAGCTGTCCTTGGTCTTGACTTTGAGAGAGGTGGAGTAGCAGCTACCACCCTGGTTGGCACCTAGGTAGCGCCCAGGAAAAAGGAGTTGGAGGTCGACCTGCCCTTGGCTAGACGAGAACTGGGTGGCGCCATAACCGGTACCCGGCCAGTTGAGGCCCGCCATCGAGCTGTCCTGGCTGCCAACACGAACTGAAGGTCCGGAGGTGAGGCTCGGGGTTCTGCAGAGGGTTGCATACCACCATTGCTCCCAATGGTTTGCCTCGCAAAGGACGCACGAGATTGATGGATCAGCGCTCAGGAAGCCGCAAATTCGAGTTACACCATCTTCGAACTCGCGCATTCTGGCGCACTTCCAAAAGATGAAGGGGTCTTCGAAAGAAGAGTGCTCACACTGGAAATGGGTACACAGGTCCTGGAAAGTGCGGAACCGAAGATTGCAGACCATATTCGGATCCTCGGACGTACCCAGAGCATCGTCGCCGCTACGGCACTCCCACATGATACCGCCCACGCCTCCCACTCGTCGGCAAATGGGAAGTGGGTTGACCTCGCCAGCCAGGTTGCTCGAAACTGAGTTGGGTCTCGGCACCTGGTAAGCCGGGAGGCTGGTCGGGCCAAGAAAGATATTCTGCGTAGCAGAAGGACCAGTGTGGTTGGCATGACTGGTATGATAGAAGGGCGCCGTCGTGCTCATGTTGGCTGCCGCGGCGGACGCGTTCCTGACATCATCCTCAATAGCCTGGATTTCAGCGTGTGCTTCGTCGTGCTGCATGCTCGAGACATTTTGATGGGACAATCCCGAGGTTTGCCAGCTACCGATCTCGGTAGCGGTGCCGTTGTTGAAGCTCGGCTGCTGAGGAGTCGAAGGGGCGACAGGGACGGGGCTGCCGCCGGTGGCATAAGCGGCGCCAGGAGAGGCACCACCAGGGGATGTGGCAGACCCCGAGACGCTGGCAGCGACGCGGGCAGCAGCTGCTGCCTCGATGGCCTCGGCGATTTGGGCGTTGGCGCGGCCCGCGCGTGCGCTCTGGACGTAAACCTGGTATTGCTTCTCAAAGAGGGTTCGATCGAAGTGCGTGCACTGAGGCAGGGCAAGTCAGCGACCCTCTTCGACGCTTGACATGTCACGTTTTGGGAATATTCACCTTGACTTTGCGGATCTTGCATTCCGGGCAAGCACCGATTTTGCGCATGAGAGCAGCCTGGGCTCTTTCCAAAGCACCCAGCGGTCCATGACGAACTGCGCGGCGTTCTTGGCTACGATGATCGTGGTCATCAAGGTCGAAATCATCGAAACCACGGGAGATAGATGCTGTCGTGCTGGCGCACGAAGGGCTGGTTGGTACCAGGGAAGGCGAGGGGATGCGGAGGCTATCGCCATGGCGGCCGTCGTGGCTTTCGGCCCCATCCATTAGGGCGAGGTGGTCACCAAAGTTAAAATCGTCCTCGATACGGCGCATGGCATCATAAAGCTCCTGCGTGTCCGGCGTCGGGACACATCTGGCCGACGGATCTCTGGCGCTGGGACCAAAGGGCATCTGGAAGGCTAGCTCTTCGTCCACGTCGAATTTACGTCTAGAACGCGGCATCGTCGGACTCCGTGTGAGCTACCCTTACAGATTTGTCGAGGTGGGAAGCTGGGGAGCAGGTAAGACACGCAAGGCTGTGGGCGGTGTGATTCACAGGTCCCAACTTGTGGTACGCCGAGTAGGAGGACCACAGTCTGATGTACCAGGGGTGAGGGAAAACAAACGCAAGCAGAAAACCCGCGGCAAGGGAAAAAAAAAACAGAAAACCGGGGATGAGCTCGGAGAAAAGTTGGCTGGGAGCTGATGTGGGATTGAAGAGAGCTCCAGATGATTTCGTACCTGGGCGAGGGGTGGGGGACGGAAGGCAGAGAGGCAGGGCACACACAGCCTCAAGATATATGTTTTTGCACCAGCGGTCAGGTAGGTCGGTCACTTGCCAACCCGACGCTGCCCGGTCTTGCCCTGAGGAGCTAGAGGCCAAGAGAACAATTGAGAATTAAAGGTGAGGCTCTTTCCCTGCCCCGCTTGTCCGTTTGCGCGAGAGGATAGAGAGGTCCCAAAAGAGCCACAGTTTAGAGAGTGACTTACACCAAAATGCGCGGCACTCCCGAAGCGCACCCGCTGCGAGGCTACCAAGTGTCAGATGAAACGAATTTAGCGGAAAGGGACAGGAAGGCCGTGGGCAGTATTCGTCCTGGTACTTTGGTACCCTCAGGCAGTTCGGAGGCCACCTGCGGCAGCTGGGGAATGCACACTGAAGAAAGTCACTGAGGATAACAAGGTCCGACGTGGGCAGCCCCTCTCCGCCTCTCGCATGCAGGTCCCCTGATGGCCACCCCAAAGCAGGGCCTTCGGAATGCGTCCGATAGTAGAGGAAGTCGCAACGGAGGCCGACGGAGTCGGGCAATGTGGAACTTTGAAGCAAACATCTGCAGTCAACCGCACTACAGCCGTGTTCCCGTGTTCCAGCCTTCGATACCACGCAGTAGACCGAGGCGGCGACACTGGACGCTGACGATGAGGGGCAAAGAGGGGAAGGAATGAAGACAAGTCAATGTGGTTCGCGCACTGCGGTGGGGGCAGAGAGCAAACGCAAGCAGGCAGGTGCTAACCAAGAAAGGAAATGCGGTCAGCCCGCTCAGCTGCAACGCTGAAAAATGCCCTATGACGCCCAAATTTCCAACCTCGATCATAGACGATATTTGTTTAACGGGTCCTCGTAGTGAAACGGGGCCAGATCCGGTGCTTTCCGAGGAACAGGATTGGCACCTCGGCGAACTCATAAACCACAAATGGATCCTCCCAGCAGAGTTAATATATTGAGTATCAAGTGCTGAAAACATTCCTGACAGTTTCTTCGACTCAGCCGCTGTTTGCTTCCCTCGCTCGTTGAGACCCCCGCATCAAGGCATGCACATTCCCGTATTGATTACACTATGATTGCTCCGGAGACGATGCTCCATTGCTCCAACAATTCTGCAAGAAGCCGCACAATGAAACGGCTAGCTACGTCTCTTATTCATACCAAGAGGTCATGCGATTAGCGGTGAAAGGCACTACTACATGGAATATCCCTGTCATCAGAACAGGGATTGTCACCATGTGTAGTAGGTAGTCTTGATTGTATTGTTTCCACAGGTACCCGAGGACAGGCTGAAGGTCGCCAGCGAGCCCCAATAGCCCCCAAACTTCAAATTGGGGCCTTGAGCACGCGCCAATTCATCCCGGGCGGCCAGTCTCCAGCAAATCATGGGCCTCTCTGCTCCAAGGGCCTCCACCTCGGACAGACATGAAGCCGGGGAACGTCATTGTCCTCCTTGGCCGCTCGTGTCCGTTGGAGTCCCTCCGTGTCTCGGAAATCGGCCGCGTGTTTAATCTTGCCAATGCTGGTTCAACGGGGGGCAGGATTGACTGCGGGACCTGACCTGCAGCATCAGACTTGAGTGCTGCCTTTCGTCCTCTACTCGCGGGGTTTGCAATTCTTGGCCGATCGCATTTTACAGCATCGACATGCCCTTCGGGTGCTGCGTTGGCAGTCGGTGCGCATGCGGCAGGCTGCCGCCCATTTCCGGGGTTGCGACTTGCGTCCGAGGAGGTCGATGGCTGCTCAGAAGTTCCGCTGTCTTTGTGCGACGGTAGCTGCATGTCATTGCTTTCCCTAGCACGTTGCTGGTCCGATTTGGTAATCGTAACCGGGACGACCTCAAGAGGCTGGCTTTCTTTCCGCAGGGGATTTGGCGGGACCTCTGGCACTGGTGAAGCAAACGCGTCCTCAGCTCTGCTGTCATCCGGGGTAATGGCCATAGAGAGATGCGGCGCCTGGCCGGTCCGACCTGATCGTGTATCCGCCGCCAATGGTGTTGTTTGGCGGTCAGCCGGTGGCTTCTCACGCCTTGCTTCAGGTAACGAGTTTTGTTCTCCTGAGGAAAATGCATCATCTGACGCGCTTCTCCCTGGAGCTGTACCATTCCGGCTCGCAACGCCGGCCACCTGCATTTCCATCACCGCTATTGCTTCAAGATCGTTAATTCCTGGTGTAGCTTCCCGCCAGACGGGTGAGCCTGGGTGTGGATCGTCAGACGCGGCATCGACTTCGCCCGAGCTCAGGGGTTCTTGTCCCAAGCCCTGTGGTTTTGTTTCCTCTGGGACTGGCGAGCTGGACATGACATATCCAATAATCTCTTTGCTTCTCACACCTCTTCGACTGAGTCTCGCGAGGCGTGGTCCAGCTGGTACTTTTGGCAAATCATCCTCTGTATCTTCACACCACGGAGCTGCAAGCCGCTTATTCGCAGACCGATCTTTCAGAGCTCGCGAGCTTCTCTTTTGCTCCATGAGCTTGTTCCGGCTTCTTGCAAAATAGTCGCCATCTGATGAGGCACTATCTGATGCCAAGAAATCGGGCTTCGTTCTCCCAGCTGTGCGACTTGAATTCAGTGGCCGGCCGGGAGCCGACTCGCGATGAATAATACTTTTGCTTGTAGTGACATAGGAACTGTCGATCTGTCCGCGCTCACTGTCCTCGTGTATATTGCATGTGGTATGTGATGGCTTGCTTTGATTGGTTATTGATTGGCGGGTTTGTGCTGTTGAAACTTCACCAAAACGGAGTGATGCAGAGCTCGTGCTCGCGAAGTGATTCCCCATCTCTTGATGAGCGTCGTGAAACTGCGGGGATGATCCGGAAACCCCGCCTCGTCTTGTCAACCGTTTGTTGGGTACAGAGGAGGACGCAGACCGGTTGCCATCATCGCAAGAATAGGACTCGGGCTCTCCATTCAGGAGTCGACGGTCTTCGTCAGTCTCCAGTATAGTGAGGCTAGAGGTTGCCCCTGACAATTCTGGAGTGGTTACTTTCCCCCGCTTCAATCGCTTGCTTTTCTTCGGGATCTCAGATGCCACGAGCAAGCCTCGTTTCTGTCGAGCCTTGATCCGTAATTCTGTTCTTTGTTCCTTTTGCGGGGAATCTATTGTGCCCTCAGCTGCGGCCGGGCGAAGGGAAGCATTCGATGTGGATTCAGCCAACGGCGACATGCATCGTGTCGGTGTTTTCTTCCGCTTTGTGGGCTGTTTTTTCTTGGCTTCAGCGACACCCTTCTTCGACCTAAGGTTTGGTTGGTCGTGAGCTTTCTCTGCAGCCGCCTTACGGGCGGGACCTGGAACGTTGTCCTCGACGTCATTATCGTCAATGAGCACAATATCCATCTCTGTCACTGACACTTCCAGTCCTGGCGGGTCTTGTGCGCCATAGTGGTTAAGACTCGGGTCCTTTCCGACACTTGAGAAAATGTCACTCTGGGTCTGGGCAAGCCGCGACTCGCCGAACTTCGTTCGAGCGATGTCAAAGTGGCTTGAAGTTCCAAGTTTGCCAGATATATCTGGGCGACTTCCCTGGCCCGGCGGGGAGGTCACCACAGAGTTCGATGAGTCGTCTAATTGCCAACCAACCGGTGACGGAGCTTGCGAGGTATCTGTGTGTAACTTAGAGGCCCCTACAACAACTACGGAGTTTCTGTGGTTGCCATCGCTGGCAGATCGAATGGTGGCTAATGAACGGGTCTCGTTGATGTTCTCGTGGGACGATGGGGGTGTCTCGCTGTTCAGTTTAAGTCGGGCAGATGACGGCGGCCGCCGGAGCGGGGCAGAGCTCATCGGAACCGCAGACAACGTCAGGGGAGCGCCAAATAAGCTCTGTGCATAGCCCATTTTGCTTGATGGTGTCACGTCGTGTCGCCGCCGCTTTGCTGGGTGAGCATCGATATGGTCACGGGGTAAATCGTTCACCTTGTGCCTCTGCTCGAACGGCGACTCGCTGGGCACCACCGCACGGCCATGGTGGCCGGTTGGCGTGCCAATAACTTGGTGTAGAGGCCGATGGCGGGTTTGGAAATGGTCTTGCCGCGGTGCGGCTCGCAGGACAGGCGAAGCGTCGTAAGAATTTCCTGGGATCGAAGGTCGCAACGCTGCACGCTGTTCCTTTTCTTTTGCTCTCTTGTCCAACAACTCGGAGAGATCTTGTTCCTGGCGTCCAACACATTCGGCAACCTGGACAATAACACTACCCCGCTCCAGCTGGACTTCTTCGCCCTCATCAAATTCCCAGTCGCGACACCAGTGCATGTCTCCAACAAAGTTGCCCCGCTCATCGTAGACCATAATGCGTTTGTTGAACGTGTGGTATTTGACTCGCCCATCTTGCCATCGTTTTTGTTTTCTCTTCAGGTCGTGGGTGAACAGGCACACAAACTCAAGGACCGGCGCGGTCGTGCCGCCGCTATGAGAAGGAACTCGCTGGGCCCCGGTCGCAGCCGAGGACACGAAAGACGGCATTTTCGGAGATGCATGTCGTGGAAATCAGCTCCTCTTTTGCGTAAACGGCATTTCGAGGGTTTGCTCGACAATGGGGAAGCGGCAAGGGGCTTGTTCCGAATCCAGATTGTGCAGGAAGGCGCGAACGATCGCGACCCAAACACGGACCGGAGCATGTCGCAACGAAGGCGCGAGATCAGGTGACTAGCCTTAAAATGTCCCCACATCGTTCCTTCCCAGAACCCGGAATTACCCCTCCAAAACTTAGGCATCTTGCCCCGCCGAGTCCCTCAGTGGTATTGGCTCGGACTTTGGAGCGGTGACGTTGCCCCGTATCTTCGAATTCCTTCCTGCTGGAGCTCTTCCAGTTGGCAGCTGCGAAGGCACTCTGGAGCCAATGCCACTCCGAGATAATTTACCCATTGCTGCCACCTGGCTGCGCCGCCCACGGATCGCTGACAACATCAGTCGTTGGTGAATGCTACATCAACTTGTCCAGCGTGCCACATTCGTGCCCATCGCCAAGCTTGGCAGATAGCGCGTCACTCCCACCCACTCGTTCAACTTCCATCCCACATTACCCATAAACTTTGTCGATCAGCCAATTGAAGGAAAGAAAGGCACGACAGCATCTGGTGTTGGATCGTGATCGCGCGGTTTCGGTATCGCTTCGAGAGGGAAAATGCAGTCGATGCAGAGGCAGTTTGGAAAGCTCCTGCGGAAGGGGCCCGGGGACAATGCAAAGGTTTCCATGCTGTTGAGCGACTACGAGGATGCCGACAAAGTCCTGGCACAAGTGCGATTCCCACTGCCTATCGCCAATCTCTGTCGATGCTAACAGACCACGATGCAGATTGTCGACAATTCCAGGCTGTGGAGAGACAGCTGGGTTGCTCTTCTTCATAGCCAGTTCCAGGTTGTCAGTGAATACGAAGCGCTGTATGATCCCATAGTAGGCGCGAGCGACGGTCTCGGACGAGACACAGCGCCGACAGCTCAGCACCTGCTCGAGCGCACATTCAAGTTGAAAGAAGAATATGGCGGCCTTAAGGCGGAGCTGCTAGGGGAGGTATCTGTTATCGAAGAAAGGGTGCTAAAGCCGGCGTCGGATGCGCGCGAGTTTATCGCTCCGATTCGCAAGACTATCAAGAAGAGAGAGAACAAGAGGGTAGACTATGAGAAGGTCCAGGAGAAATCTATGAAACTCCAGCGAAAACCCGGCCGCACCGCAAAAGAAGACGCTGCTCTATCCAAGCTAGAGGTTGAAATGTCCAGCGCTGCAGATGTAAGAAAACAATACCACATAAATTCTTTACCGACACTGACTAGAACAGGAGTTTGCGATTGCCGACGAGCACCTCCGAGAGACGCTCCCGCCAATTATTGAGGCGTGCTTCAGTCTCCTGCCACCACTTATTTCAAACGTTGTCCTGATCCAAAACAGATTGCTAGGTCTGTACTACACTACTCTGAACGGCTATTGCGAGGACATGGGGTTTCCCTCGCCTCCTCCGCCCATGTCAGATGTGATTGCCACATGGGAGGCTGCTTACGGGCCTGTCCGAAGACAAGTGGAGTCGATCACCGTCATCGCGCGAGGGAAGGGGCTCCATCAGCCGCTGGGTCTCGATTCCGACTCACGGAAGAACTCTGCCCAGTCAAACCAGCCTCGTCGCACGCCATCGGGGCTTATCCCAGGCGCGTCCAATGGGTCCCAGCCACGTGCCCTTAGGATTCCTTCGACTACGTCTCTAAAGCAGCAGCCGTCGCCCTCGGAGCCGTCGCCAGCACCATCCATGGGAAGAAGGCCGGATTACTTGGCACCCACTGATTTTACTACTGCCACTATCCTAGGAGGAGCCGCCGTTGACCGCTCGCTCAGCAGCCCGTCTCCAGGGACTTCTCCTGGAGCTCAGCAAGCGAGGGATTACTTTGGCAACGGACAGATCAAGAAGAAACCGCCGCCGCCACCACCTCCAAAGAGAATCCCCAGCACGAAACCAGAGGAGTGGGTCGTCGCACTGTACAGCTTTGCCGGCCAGGGCCAGGGTGATCTCTCGTTCCGGGAAGGTGACCGCATCAAAATTGTCAAGAAGACGGGTACCGACCAGGACTGGTGGGTGGGCGAGCTGAACGGGGTTCAGGGGAGCTTCCCTGCCAACTATTGCAAGATGGTGTAGGTTTTTATGACGCTCTTTCGTTCTTTTTTCCTAGTTGGGGATATTCCGGCAACTCATTTTAGGATGGCAGAGAATGAGTGAAAATGGTGAGACGGCGACAAAAGCAAAGGGGACAAAACGGAGCAAGGTCTTTGGCAAGGTCGGAATCGGGTTAGATGGGTAAGACGACATAATCCTGAGCCGATATATAGGCTGATGGAACATGCAATCAAGAGAGGCGGTGAGAACATTGAGGAATTGCGCAGGCAGTCTAATTCTTGATAAGCGTAGCGTGAGCAGCTGGGTACCTCCAAGTAATAAGATGGCTTTTTTTTCATTCGTGCGTCGGCGAAAGTTATTTACTTGGTTGGTGTGCTTGGTTGGTTGAACAGGAATTACAAATACGGAGACGGCTTTTAGATTTTTCAAGTTCCCATCCGACGGAGAGATAGCGGCGATATACAATATACCTCATTCCCTACCTACCACTCCCTAGATAGGTCCCATCCCGTCATGTTGGGCATTACAAGTTTCTATTATATGTTCAGTGCAAGTGTACGATGCAAACAAACGGTGCAAATGTTCAGCTTTGCAGTCGTGCAGTTGTTGCAGTTGTGAAACGGTGCAGCTGTGTGTGGGGTCTGGTTTGCTCTGCTCTGCTCTACTCTGCTCTGCACCAGAGAGATTGGAGACTGGAGATTGGAGACTGGAGATTGGAGACTGGAGATTGGAGACTGGAGATTGGAGACTGGAGACTGGAGACTGGAGACTGGAGACTGGACTGGACTGGACTGCCCGGTTTCATTGACGTACGACCAGCACGAGCAAGCCAGAGAACATGAAGGCAGAGAAGCCAGAGAAGCCAGAGGACAAGAAAAAAAGGAGGGGTAGGAAAGGGGCCAAGTTGGTGTCAGGGTCCATGGCAGTGAGTGAGTGAGCGAGTGCTTGGGTAGGTAACCAACCTAGGTAGCCTATCTCTCAGTGTTGGTGTTGGTGTCAGTCTGGTTTTGATGCCAGCGCCATCAATCACATGGGCTGGAGCGCTGGATCTGGATCCAAGTATCAGTGGAAGGCTTCCATGTTTCTATTCATCCGCATTTTACAAACTCCCCGCTCCTTACGACAGTACTACAATACACTACCTTACCCGAGTGGAACATGCATTTTCCAGTCTTGGCCGCTCCAATGTAAAAATAAGAATAACAATAAAAGAGACGAAAAAAGAAAAGGAAAATGCTGAAGGTGTAGAGATGGAAGGCGATCAGCACCCATTATAGCACAGGCTCTACCAAGACGGATATCTCGGACTACTACCGTCTCCAATGAGTAAAAAGACAAACGGCGTGTCTAATAAATAGAACAATTAACTCTGCTGACTAGGTACATAGGTCCCAGCACGTCCATTCAAGTCCACAGGTGTCAAAAGGGGGAGGGGGGAAGAAAAATGCCAAAAGTCCCCTGGGCTCCCGCTCATACCTATTCTCACCCCAACCATCATGAGTGTGATTTTGTTGATCCCATACCATGCCATGCCAACCCGGCCCTCGCACGCTTCGTCGGATGCAATTTCAACCTCGGTGTACTCCGTCCCTGTACATGTACCATGATGCTCCAAGCAATGAGTGTGTGAGCCGGTAAGCAAGCAAGCAAGCGCATGAGATGAGTTACAAGAAGAGGAAACCTCAGCATTGAGGAACAACACCGTACCACGTCCCGAAACATGAATGAGTACAGAGAGAAATCTCGGTCAAGGAAAAGCCAATTAATCCATACACCCCTGAGCGCCGTTGTCATGAAACAGTCCATCCATCCATGCATGCCTTGGAATATTCCATTTCTTCCATGGTTGCCCATCCATCCCTTCCGTCCATCCGTCTTCCGTCCTTCTGTCCGGTTCATGTTGCCATGCTGTGCATGGTGCCATACATGTAACCCAATCTGGGTGGGCGTCTCTCCGTCAAAGCATATCCAGACATGATGAGGCCGTCCCGTACACACGGATTAGACAGAGCTACCTGTATGAGGGCCGTACTGTGGTGTGTTTCTAATAAGGGGTATCAAATCAAATCCGCTAATCCCGTCCGGTCACTGCTAGCCCAAAGTAGTGCATGTGTTTCTGACGCCGTTGTAGTGCGGGAGGAATAGTGGGAAAATGAAGCAAAAAAAAGGAAATGAGAAAAACGCCAAACAGAGCAGGGGAAAAAGAAAATGCGCGGCAAGACCAGACCCTAAAGGTACCTATCTATCTCGGTCCCCCTTGCAAAATAAAAATTGCCATGTCGAATGTCGAGCCCGCTCAATGAAAACCGAGTCGTCAGATGGAAATGGGGGCTGGCTGCTTGTCTTTTGCGGAAGACGACGCCCGCCTCTGGGCCGGCTTCTTGCCAGCACTCTTAAGACCCTTTGTAAGATAGCCGTCCCCGCCAGACTCGAGGGACATGGGAGTCACGGGGCCTGGACTGCCAACAGGGGTGAGGCGCGGCGACGTGGGCTTGTTTGCCTTGATGATGCTCTCGCTTAGCTGGATACGCGAGCGGACGGCGGCAGACGAGGTGGACGAGGCGGCAGCTTGTTTTATAGCGGTAGAAGTGGCAACGGTAGCCTGCGTGATCATGTCCCGTTTGTACTGAATGAGCCTTCGCTTGGTCTCGGATTTGGAGCGGACATGTCCCGAGTGGCTGGCCTCTGTCTGCGGCTGCTGCGGTGATTGGGGCTCGGGCTTAGCAGCCACCGACTTTCTCTTGGCTGCCAGGGACATGGATCTGATTCTATACGTGATATCGCAGTCGGATTGCCGCTTCTCCCAGTTGGTAGGGTAATATTTGCCGAGCGGAAGGACGACAGGCTCGGGCACACCTCCCATGGGGATGTAGGACGAGACATGGATGGTAGCAGGTGCTCCCGAGCTTGAGGTAGACATGGGGGCTGGCTTTGGCAGTTCAGGCATGATGGATGCGGCTGGACCTGTTGTCGACTGCATAGATTTGGCAGCTCTGTGTATGGAACGACGCCTTGCCCTGCTGGCATCCGCGTGGAACGGATGGGGACGGCGGACTCGGGAATCAGGATCTTCGTGGAAAGGAAAGTAGCCTCTGTTGGTGGTAAGTGTTCAACTCCGGAGCTTCCGAGAGAGCGAGAGAGAGAGAGAGAGAGAGGGAGAGAGAGAGAGAGAGAGAGAGAGAGAGGGGACAACTTACCCCGGAATGTCACCACGAGCAGACAGGGGTTCCGGCGGCGTGATGGCGGGAAAGGAGTCGGGATCTAGGCTGAACTTTCGATGGGGGATTTCAATGTCAATTGGCTTGCTGCGGGCAATGCCAGTCGAGCTAGTTAAAGGTTCTGAAATAGCCTCTGCAACTTCTAGAATAAGTCAACAACACGGCTATCCGCGGGGTAGAAGAGTGACAGTGGACAGGGGGAATGACGCAGTGGTTACAGGGATCTCCGGCTAAGGCGGCGCGCCGAAGCTTGGAACCCATCAAGGGCAACCGCTTAGAGCCTTGGCGTGCCGTTCAGGATCCATACAGGAGCCAAGCACGACCCGCTGTGGCTTCTTGGATTTGGGGGGGGGGGATTCGCCCGAGCC
>Ga0247765_1000905_pt1 | contig 18310 bp, 17 predicted proteins | sample UWRJL106311C6_FD_179949 | JGI IMG/M metagenome (GOLD analysis project Ga0247765, IMG submission 179949) | Plant litter microbial communities from Arlington Agricultural Research Station in Wisconsin, United States - UWRJ-L106-311C-6 | ecosystem: Environmental > Terrestrial > Plant litter >... | reverse complement strand
CCAGAGTTGGTGGTGGCTGGGCAGGTAGCCTGGCATAGAAATTGCTAGAAAAGTTACCTGACCAGGCCCCTTCCAGAGAAGGTTAGGAATTTACACGCTAACCTTTATTACCCCGGTAGAGGTGTAGTTCCCCCCAATTGTTTCGAAAACAGAGGCTTGTCTTGCGGGGAAGCCAGTGTTCGTGTGTAGCCTGCGTCCAGAACCACAAGGCGCGTTGCAGGGGACTCTGCCGGAATCTTGCATGTCGGGCCTGCGGGCTCTTTCACCTCACATCTGAAGCAAATGGAGGGCACCACCACCTACCGACTTTGTGCATGCTGCGGTGGCCCCCACATGCGAAGAAATCATCGTGGGTGCCACGGGTCAAGCCAAGCCAAGCCAAGCCAAGCCAAGAAAAGCGCAAGCCCAACCCCGCTCGGTGCGAAGATACTTTCGTGGTGGACTCGTGAGGGGTTGTCAATGGCTCACGTGGTTCCCGTCGTGGTGTGCCCGCCGTATTGATTCCTGTTGCTTGAGACAGTACCGTAAGATGCTGAGATAGGTGTCACTGTGTTGGTCGTCCCCCGACTGAGCTGGATTTCCGTGACTGAACCTGAAGCGTCAGCGAGTTGGGGGCCGTGTGCGGACGGGTAATATGGCCCAAGCTCCAATGGCCCGTGCACATCACATAGTACGATACGTACCAGGTCCCGAAGTGTGCACTAGCGCACCTCGCCCTGCCCTGGACGCTGGTAGGAAAAGAATTGGTACCGCGGCTTTCGCCGAGGCCGCCTCCTCCTGAAAGCCAACCCCCTCAGTTTCATGGAAAGATTTTGTTGAGTATTCCTTTTGCTGGTCACATTTTTTTGAGCATCAAGCTGCGGCAACGGGTTATCCAGGTTCCGGTGACAGTTTTGAGTCCTGGATGAGAAGGGAGGAGGAAACCCCAGTGCACCTCGGGTCTCTCTAGTGTGACAACGAGGCTGGAATGGCTGGCTCCCTGACATCACGTATCCGTCAGCATGAAATCGTCCCCGAGACACCTGCAGCAACGTGCTTTGGTTGCTCGGGAGCTCTCAGAAGCTTGACGACGACGCGAAAACCAAGTCCCGTCGGGTCCCATGTAACTGCTTTGCGTTGTACCGCGCCTACCTGCTTCTCTGGCCCTACTTTTGCAGCCATCTTGCATTGCAGGACAGGCTCAATCGGAAGTTTTGCAGATACCTTGACGGCCCTGCTAGTCAACCGTTTCGCCGCCCTGGCTGTGGGGAGGAAACAAAGACCCAAATTCTGTTTTCTCGCGGGTGATCCAAGCTCCTAGCTCCCAATTGACTTTTGTCTTTTGTCAAACTGGACCCAAGACATGGGCTCCTTGATGGTGTGGGGAACCAATCCGTTTTCGTGGTTGAACCACTGTCTCTTTTCTTGGTTTCTTGGTCATCTCAGAAGCAGCGCAGGGATCCGCGGCGGCGATTGTTCAAACGATAGTGCACGCAACCTCACCCTCCCTCTCCCTATCTCCAAGATGGACAGCTCTCTGCAGCAAGACACCACCCATCCACCCCGCCGTACATGTGCATACGCAGCATGCGTGCTGGATGCACCTCTCGCAGCACCGACCCTGACTGAGCGGCGGCGTCGCATGCATTGGCTGCCGTCTTGACTGAAGCTCTGGCCCCGGGGCTCTGAGCTTGCACGTCTCCGATGAACGGCTCGGCGGTCCACAGACGCACACGGAGAGCGGGAAAAAGGCACAAAATAGCACAAAATCGCCGTCCGTGGGCAAGCCCGAATTCCTGATAGGGGGTTCAATGCTACGGGGCAACTCGGGGCTCAAGCAGAGCCAGCTTATTGAGAACACGGCCCTGGCCACGACTGGACCAGCTCTCGATGTTGCGGGGGCTCCCATGTAGGTTGTTTGGGGGGCTCAGCTCGGCGGGATTGGAAATGGGGAGGTGGGAGCTACACTACATACACTACTGGGTGGTCAAGATGGTATACTGTTAGGTGCTTCCTACCTGAGGTAGGTAGTGTACTAGCCTGTGCTGGGGCTGTGACTGCCGAAGAAAATAAAAGCACCCCCTTCTCCGGGCAGCACAGACGATGACACTGACGACAGCGAAGACGACGGCAACGGCGTCATAGGTCGTTTGCGGCCGATTCTCACGAAAAAATCGAGCTGAGTGTTGGCTAAACTCCCTGCCCTGCTGCCCCACCCAGTGTTGGTCGACCTCCCACCACAATGACCAACAGAAACCACGCGAAGAGGAGCCCAATCTGGTCTAGCTCAGAGCTCCTCGCAGAAGGTACATGGTCCGTGTGTCTTAGGGCGTGGGTGCATAACCGCGCCAAGACAGAATCTTCACTGGATGCACACCCCTCCCTCCCGACCGAGACGCCACTATTTTCCATATTAAGGCGCTTCCCAGCAATCCGACACAATAAAAGAGGCGATATGACCCGGCAATCGCGATATGGCGGCGGGCATCGCCTATTCGCCGGCACACAAGTTGACGTCTGAGCAGGCAATAGGCAGTCGGGGGAAAAAGAAAGGGGAATGTGATGCTCCAGCTGAATCGGCTTGATTCCTTGCCCTTGCCGCACTGCGAGGTGGATGACTGCAGAGTGCTTGTGGATGCTGGGATTTGGACGCGCCAGCATGGAAGCAGTCTGGAAGGGAGAGATAGGTACCTAACGATAGCGGACGGATCAGCAGAGGCGCCAGGGACGGACTTCGACGGCAAGGCTGGAGCATCACTGTCTCCACCAGCCCGTTGCGGTGCACTGTGCACTGCCGGCCCTCAGACCTGCTGGCCGGGAACACTAGAGAATCACCGACTGGCGCGCGGATATGGGTTGCAATTCTCTGATTGCTAGAGAGAACGAAAGACATGCCTGGACCAAATGGGGGCCCGAGCTGGTTGCCGGCGGCTGATTCGAGCAGAAAGCGCTGAGCGAAGAAAGACGTGGCCCAACTCGAGAGAACCGCCATCAAAGACTGAGCGGTTCCCGAGTGGTGCTCCCCCCATCCCACCCCCCCAAATTCCTTCCCATCAGCCCTCGATACGGGCTGGGCCCCAGGTCCTTCCCGCGCACTTCCGGCGCTGATATCAGCACCGGACCACACAACAGTCGGATGTGATGGCGGCAGGCCGCAATAGAAAGGAAGAAAGAGTTCACGCTCTCCAATTTCGGCCGGGCTCAATACACTACAAACCCAACAACCCGTTCACACCCCGTCCCGAGCTCACCGATGTGGCGTATCTGTGGCCCCGATAACGGCTCTGCTCCGGTTCACAAACGCCTTGGCTGATGAGCAGCAATCATCGGTAGTTATTCACCGAGTCCTGGCAGATGGCAGTTGCCGTGTTGCCCACCATCAGCATCAAGAATGATTCTTGTGCGACAGTGCGTCAGCCTTCGCGCCGAACGGTGCTCTGTGTAGTCTCTCCGACTTGCTTATACCCTGCAAAATCTCTGCTCCATTCCCACACGATTGGGCTACGCCGCCGTCAGGTTTGCTGTGATTCGTTGGTCATTTGGCGTTGAAATCCTCGGTGCGCGCTCGCACAGTGTCAGTCAGAGTTTCAATTGCTTGGTAGCAATAAACCGGTTCCAGGAGGTCACTGGTCACCGCCGGATGGAATGGCCATTGTTTCGTCCTCCACGCGACGCCAGACACGAAGCTAAGCTTACCGTCTGGAGTAGTACCGTTAGAAACTCAATGCCTCGGCCTCCATCTTTAGGTTTAGCTCAGGCACAACAACCTAGGATTGAAGAAGACCGCCACCAATTTTTGGCCCAGCATATCAGGGGTTCAGAGCAAATCAATGATAGTTAGCAAAAAGGGCGTAATCTTAAAAGTCGGTCCTGGCTTTGCCGACAAACGCGGTGAGGCAGGAACTATCCATGGTGGTGAGGTGGGCTTATTACCAGGGCTCGCATATAAAAAAGAAAAGAATCCAACGGCCAAGGAAATGCCACCGAATGGTGCTTACGTCCAACGGGGAGAGAGGCGCTGAGACACATTCGGTTTTTTTTTTTTTTCTTCAATCATAGAAGACGAAGAGAACATTGGGAACTCACGAGTCACCAGTCAGGAGAAGCTGCATCGCGCGCGGCGCTTGTCGCTTCCTGCAGTCTCCTCGGGTGCGCGCAAACTTGAACATGGACTCCGGAGCTTTCTGGACGACAGCTCCCGAACCTCTCATCTTTGCGGAAAGGTAGGGAGCAACCACTAAACTGCCCTAACCGAGGGCCTAGATGACCGGCGACCAACTGGCCCGCAAAAGGTCCTCTCGCTCGCCGTTCACCCTGCCTCTCTGACCCCCGTCTAAGCTGGTGCGACCTTGCGAACCCACCCCCGCTACGGATTTGACCACGCCTCCCCGGCTGGCGACCACTGGCGTCGACCTGGACGCGGACCCACCGACCACCACGTTCACGGTCCCTTACGCGCACGCCCCCCTTCTCCTCACGGCCCCCCATTGGATCCCCAACCTCCCCAGTCAAGTTGGCTTGCCAGTCGATCCCGGTTGAGCCTGGCCCCGGACAACAAACCATCCTAGCCCCAACTGAACTTGGCTCACCCTGGCGACTTTTGAATGCTTTTCTGGTTCTCTGTTCCGCTCTCCTGGTGGTCTTAGCAGAAACGGAGAAGCAAAGCAACACTGGCGGGACCCAAAACCCCGCCCTAAGTGCTTAGGGCGCGATGAGGGCTTGAGCAACGGAGAGGGAAAAAATTTGAAAGAGTGAGGAAACATCAACCTGAACAGCAAACTTCCAGCCATACCGGGCAGAGCAAGGTTGAGGAGAACGGAGACGCCAGATCCAGGAAAGGAAAGGAAACTTTTTTTTTCTCTCTCGTCGCAAAGTTCCCCTGCCCACCATTGACAGCCTGCCGCTGCTCTCTTCCGGGATGTGCACTTATCTTTTTTTCTCTATTTTATGTATTTTTGGTTCCACTCTAGCACCGTTACGGTACTCTTGAATGGCTGGGGGAGAGTTAGTGGACCGGGGCTTGCACCCCCCGGACAGAGTACGTACAGCGCAGAGCAAGACGGGAGGCCGGGGCCTGGGGTCTGTTTTCTCGCTGATCGTCCATGTACCTTGCCCCCCCCCTTCCTTCTCACCACCACCTAAATCAAGCCGCCTCCCATCTCCTCATCTTTTTCCCTCTCCTCCCTCACTACGATCCAACCGACCTCCGAATTTCCTCCTCCCAGGAAAGAAGAGAGTCCGAGAGGCGAGGAAGGTACGACCGCTCGTCCTTGAAGTTGCCACTTCCCCCCGACTTGCTTTCCACCTGCAGCAGTTTTTCTCACTGCTTTCGTCTTGCCTCGCTCTAGCACTTCGCCTCGGTTCGCTAGAATTTAGAGCTAATCGAACTTGCATGTGTAGTTGTGTGCTGAGACCGACAGCCCCGAACCCACCACCCGGGCTGACTGGAGATTCGAGACGCGACGGAGGGAAAAGGAACGAGAGTGGAGAGGCAGCTTCAGCGCCATCTTTCCAGGAAGTCGACATCAACAGCTCGCTCGGCGCAGACTAAGGGATCCTCCCGTTCCCTTTCCAGACTACCCACTGGCGCACCTGCATCTCTCGGCGGCAGTCGCACGATTTCGGCCTCGTCCCTACCAGAGACGCAGCCGACAGGCTTTGGCTTCCCCGCGCCTGTCCAACAACCGACCCGGCCTTGAATAACGTCGTGCTCATTCTTATGACATAGCGTCGCCAGGCCGTTGCTCGACGATAGTCTCTTTCGAGAAGCTTCACCACTAGTTCCCCGACTTGGCCGAGTGATCGACCGATTCTCCTGAGATTGCCGGTGCTCAATTGATCCAAGGGTTCCAATTGACCGTGCAGAACTTGACCGTTGTCGCTAGGCATCCCAATTGGATCCGGGCGAAACGATCAAGTACACCAACAAGAGGGCGACGTTGCGGAGACTCTAGATAACACCGAAAAGCTGGATCTCCCGTCGATTTCAGAAGTGCAACCCCGGGGGCCGACAGACGCATCCTATTACAACCCACACCAGCGCCCGTTGTATGTAAACGAGAGACTGCCGTCCCTGCCCTTGCATCCACCGCACCAGGCGTATTCATCGAGTGGTTCGTCGCCCCGGGTAAGCTCTATCTCGTCCAACGCCAGCTCCCACGCGGGGTCTCAATCGTCTTTCACATCAGCCGCCTCATCCAACGGGCCCAAGACCCCTGGGACCCTCTCGCCAAACCTTCCCGCAGGCAACGGTATCTCCGGGCAACCCTCAACGGGATACGACCAGTATCAAGCGATGAATGCAGGAGGACCAGAGATGTATTACCAGCAGCACATGTCCACGGGTCCAGCACCCCCACCGCAGACGGTCACTTCTCACTACTCCCACCAGCAGCCACCACTCCTGCAACCCGGGCCAACGCAGTATTCCACCGCTCATTATAGCGGGCAGTATGGGTATACAAATGGTCTGACATCTCCCCCGAGCGGCCCGCAGGGTGTACCAAACATGGCTGCAGGCCCACCTGTCTTGCCGCTGCCCGGCGTTGGTAGCCAACCAGGACTGCCTCCAAACTCGTATCAGGCTGGCTTCGACACGACCGGCCAGATTGCACCTCCGGGAATGAAGCCCCGTGTGACTGCCACTCTCTGGGAGGATGAGGGTAGTCTTTGCTTTCAAGTAGAAGCCCGTGGTATCTGCGTTGCCCGTAGAGAAGGTCAGTAATCCGGGTTGACTGCTGAGGGAGTTTATTGACCGGTCTGTCGCAGATAACCATATGATCAATGGGACTAAGCTGCTCAATGTTGCTGGCATGACTCGTGGTCGTCGGGACGGTATTCTGAAGAGCGAGAAGGTTCGCCACGTTGTCAAGATCGGGCCGATGCACCTCAAAGGTGTATGGTAAGGACTCACCAACTCAACTGCTGATTGATGAAATGTGCTGACACGCGACAGGATCCCATTTGACAGGGCGCTTGACTTCGCCAACAAGGAGAAGATCACAGAGCTTCTGTATCCCCTCTTTGTGCATAACATTGGTGCTCTGCTCTACCACCCGACCAACCAGAATCGCACGAGCCAGGTAATGGCCGTTGCAGCTGAACAGCGTCGTAAAGCAGATGCGAACCAAGTTCGGGGCGGCCAACCCGCACCAGGGCTACCGTCTCTGCAGCAACACCACCATCACTCGATCCCATTGCCAGGGCCGCAACCATCGCTTCCGTCTCATGGCAGCATGGGGCGCCCTTCGCTTGATCGTGCCCATACGTTCCCCACCCCCCCAACCAGTGCATCGAGTGTCATGGGTGGAATGGGTGCATCCGAGAACTTTCAGTGGAATCAGCAAGGCATGAGCGGCGGCCAAGCGACTAACCCCATCTCCATCGACACGACGCTCAGCAACACACGGTCGCTGCCTAACACCCCGGCTACGACGCCGCCTGGGTCGACAATTCAGAGCATGCAGAGCTATCCTGCGGTGAGCCAGCCATACGACAGCTCGCGGCAGATGTACCAAGCGGCGCCGCCTGCCCAGCAGTCTCCCTACCAGTCTTCGAACGCGCCACCACAGGACCGACCATTGTACAGCCAGAGTAACTATGTGAAGAGTGAGATGGGTCCGCCTTCCGGTAGACCTGTCGGTTCCGAGGGCCAACAGACGGATTCCAAGCCTCCAAATGGCATGATGCACTCGGGTCAGAGCGAGGGCGTTCCTCATCAGCCGGCCGAAGACGAGGCCGAGCACGAGCACGATGCTGAGTACACCCATGACAGCGGTACTTACGATGCGACCCGTGGCTCGTACAACTACTCGGCCCCTCCGGTAGCTTCCATCCCATCGGATCACGCGCACATTTCACCTGAAATCTCGGGCTCCCCTCACCAGTCTGGTTCCGGGCGAGCCACCCCCCGTACTGCTGCCGCTCCCCAGTCCTACTACTCCCAGCAAGGGTATCACACCCCCCCGCCGCGTCCGGGTCAACCGTCCAGCAACCTGTACAGCGTCATGAGTAATGAACGCGGCAGTGCCAACGGCGCCCCAGGCAGTGATGTCTACGCGAGCCAGAATGACATGACGAGCTCCATGCAGAACGGCTACGCTTCGCAACCTCCAGTCCTCAACGGAAACTCGGGCAGTCTTAAACGGGGCCGAGACGAGGAAGAGGACAGGCCATCGAGCGGTGGTAACGGCATGTCGCTTGACCTAAAGCGTCGCAAGACGATGCTTGATGGCTCGATGCCTTCGCCGACTTACAATTCGCCCATGGCGCAATCGTCCCCGGCGATCGCAGCGCCGCGGCGGAGATAATGTCTCCTATCCACTCTGTGACGCGGCTTGCGTCGGGCTCATGAATTGGCGTTGCGGCATTCTGAATCCGAACCATGATGAATCAGAATAATGAGTGAGAGTCTTTTTCCGGTCGGACAGTGGTCCGGCACGCTGGCGGTAGCCCACACTCCCTGGCATCATTTTCTTTCCTTAGTATCTCTTACCGATTCTTCTTCTCTTTGTATCGTTGAAGACGACTTGACGGCACTTGTTCAGGACAAACACTCACGAGTCACGACTCCTCTCATTTGTTGTCCGATGTCCTCTATGGCTGTAAATGGCTGATGAACTCACGGTTTGCATGGGTTGGAGCTAATCACGGAGGACATGCTGGCGCCAGGTCTGGGCCGAGGCGGGGACAGGCGGGCGTCGGCAGGTCATGATTCCACGGCAAAAAACAAAACACCGCCTGTAACGTCCCTAGGCGGCTATGTGACGACCATACACATAAAAATGGCGCCGCCTTTTTCCTGTCGACGACGGCTCGCTCTGCGAAATTCTTCTGTCGCCTGCGCCCGTGTTTCCCTCATGTGCTTTTGTCTCTTTGGCTGGTTTCGACTCGGTGCTGGGTTGTTTTTTGCTCGCTATGGGAGGAGAAGATACCTGGGCCAAGCATAGCCGCATATTCTTTTTCTCTCTCGAGCTTGTTTTTATTTCTTTGCTAACGACGATCATGACCCTATTTTCGTTTCTTCGAAAAAAAAAGAAGTCGAGATGCGGTGCCTTTTTGGACATGGGGATACTTTATTGTTTATTCAGTAACGATTGATGAGGGGCGGGATCAAAAAACACCCTTCAGGCGATTAGTAGGAGGTGGGCTTTAGTTTTAGATATCAAAGATCACCAAGTTGTCAACTTTGCATTGAATGCCGGGTCTCTTCTTGCCTGTGTGAAGTAATGTGGATATGAATGTTGTCCAAGGTTCCCCTGACACGTGCAGGACGGGCAGTGAAGCACTTTTAGATGAAACATTGGAGGGGCTAAGTCACGTGGGGACGGTGTTGCTCCGGTAAACATGGCTGGCTGGGCGGGCTTCGATTGGCGGACGCGGTAGAAAATAAAACCAATAGACTTTCCAACACTGCAAAGTCACTCCCGCCGATGACATACTGAGAGAACGAAGCTATCCCAGAATAATTGAACACCTGACGATGCAGGCTGTGCCGCTGTCTCCAACACCAAGTGCGGCGCTGAATTCGTCGACACCCTCTTCGCAACGCTTCGAAGGTTACGAGGTTCGGACCATCACGCGCACCACGACACACTCGTCCTCGGTCGGCAGCGACGCCGAAAATAATGAGGACGGTGGCCACACCCCGAATAGCTCGCCCTTCATGTCCCACTCGAACTCCGGAACTGACAACTCGCCCTCGCCCACATCGCGAGGTCCCTCGCCTCCAAAGGCCCGACCCATGTCGCGCGTGATATCGGGGAGCGAACTCTCACCGCTCAAGATCCTACAACAGCAACAGCAACAGTCGCAGGCCACGCCTGACAGCAATGCCGTCGATGATAATACCGTCACCAACGCCATGCCCCCACCCCCACTTCCCCAGAGCCCCCGGAAGTTGTCGTCGCCGATTAAGCGATTCCCTGTTAGGATCAGCGCGCTAGCCGCTGTTGTCAACAATAGCGAGACACCAAGACCCGTTCCCGAACGCAAACTGAGCCTGCAGGATGCCATCCGGGAGAACGAAGGGCTCAAGCACGCAATTGAAATATTCGAGGACGAGGGGCCAGACGCCGAGGGTCTTCCCGACGATGAAACACTGTTGATGGGCTCATCGCCAGAAGACGAGCGGGTACCAGCCTACCAGCAAAGCCAAGGCCAAGGTCAAAATCAATGGCAAGAACAGGACCAGATTCATGAGGAAGAGGAGGAGTCGGCAGGCGTTGATGACACAATGATAAGCACTTTCAGCACATTTTCAGCGGTGCCCAACCTGACAATGCTATCACGGATGCGGAGCAACGAGAGCCAGTCCAAATTCTCAACCGTGAGCAGTGTAACACCCCGAGCAGGAGTAAGGACGCCACGAAGCAACGGCCTGTTGCCGGATCGTTACGAATCTGGCAACACGACCAACCTGATGGATTTCACCGACCAAATGCGTTTCAGCGGGTATCCGTCCTCGGTACGACACGGCAACCCGTCCCCGTCCCGAGACATGGCCAACGGCTCAGTTCCGGCAACACCATCCCGACAGAACAATAACCTCGTCAACTTGCTCGACTTTGACATTCCGCCCATGCCGACACCCCGGAGCATCCCCACCGTGACCCCCCGGGAGCTGGAGTCACTCAAGTCGGGCTTTCTTTCCGAGATTAGCAGCCTCAAAGCCTCTCTCAGCGGGAAGGAAGCTGAAGTGCTATCGCTCAAGACCGCCGTGGGTGACGCTGAGAAGCGGGTGGGCGAGTGTATGGAACAACTGCGAGAGGTTCAAGGCGCTCAAGGATCGCTACAGGCCGAGCGTGACAGCTGGGAGAAGCGGGGTCGCGAAATGGAGGCAGTTCTGAGAAAGGTCAAGGAAGAGATTGTCCTGAGCCAGCGCGAGCGCGAAGAGCTCGAGTTCAAACTGGACGAGTCGGAGAAGCGCCGCGAGGCCGCCGAAATGATGGCACAGGATGCGGAGAGCAAGATGGCGGGCATGCGTGCTGGTAAGGCCAGTGCTGAGGCTGCCGTCGCGGCGCGAGAATCCGGCACCAAAAGCCCTCCACCTGCGGGTTCGAACAAGGAAGTTGAAATCGCCGTCGAGCGTGTGGCGCGCGAACTACACGCTCTGTACAAGAGCAAGCATGAGACCAAGGTGGCAGCGCTGAAAAAGAGCTACGAGAACCGGTGGGAGAAGAAGGTATCGCAGCTGCAGTCGCAAGTGGACGAGCTAGCACGTGAGAACGAAGAGCTCCGCGTGGGGCGTGATGCCACACTAACGAAGGTCGACCTGGCGAGGCTGGCCGAGCTGGAGGACGAGCGCAAGGCCGAGAAGGCTCGAGATTCGGCCCACATCAAGGAGCTAGAAGCTGAGGTGGAGAAACTCGAGGCCGTGGTCAAGACGGTCAAGGACGACAACGCCGAACTCCGCGTCATGCTGGAACGTGAGCGTGTTGAGAAGGGAGAGTTGGTTCAACTCGCCGAAGAGATGATGAATATGCAAACTTTTGTCGCCGTGGATTCCGCGGGTGGTAATGAACGACACCAACAACAGCAACCGCAGCAACAGCCACCGACACCCTCGGTGAACAGGACGCCGAAGCGCGCTAGCATGCCACCTCCGCGGAGCACGCCGCTCACAGCGCGATCGTCTCACATTGGAGGAGTAGGCGGTGCACTCGATGGCGGTAGCGCCATGCGCCAAGGCGCTGGACGTACCTCGGGTCTCAAGGCTCCTGGCTCCGTCAGTTCCGGTCTTGCCCGTTCTGGCAGCAAGATCGGCCGTGTCACACACGAGCGCACCAAGAGCGCTGCGCTAGGTGGCCCCAGTGCCAGTAGCAGCGTCCCCCGTCCCGGAAGCGGCCTCGGTATGCGCAGCGGCATTATGAGTTCCATTGAGAAGATGGGAAGCTACAGGGGAAGGAGCGGTGAATGAACGGCCTACTTCGCCTACGTATCAACACGCTACGTCATGACATTTCGAGAAATGCGGTACGACGGGTCGACGGATGGATGATGGACAGAACGGAGGGTTGGTTGATGAAGCAAACGGCACATGGAACATTAACTGTCATGTCATGGGTGTTTTTCTTTGAAGTTTTACTTTACTTTCCCCCCCTTTGGCTCCTATAAAGCGAGAGGCGGGGAGGGATATGAACGACGAACGAATGAAGGGGCGCTGAGGGTTTTTGGTTTCTTTTGGTGGTTGGGTCTCCAAGTAGATGGTCAGTCAGTCGGGACCTTGGCGGCGCCTCCTGCTTGTCTTGTGTTCACCGGTCCCAGGCTTGTCTAGCTTGTGTCAGTCATGCCATGTCTAGGTACCTAATGTAGGGTAGGGTACGACGAAAGCAGCTTCTTCTCTCATCGCGACTTGTCCCTGTCCGTCAGTCTGCTATCTCAACCTTTCACTGTTGCCGACCTATTGATCAAGGTGCCGACCTACGAAGTATTGAGCTCCGTAATTATACGATACCACTCCATGTTCACTCGATCTATTTAACTTGACAATTCATTCAATCACTTAGGCCAAGTTATTCTAGTGGTACGTAGCCCAGGACCAAGCCAACTGTTCAACCTTTTTTTTTCCCCTTGGACGCCTACCCAAAACTTCTCCCTCGCCGCCACGGTCTGCAGTCCAATACCTGAAAGATTTCTTCGCTCGACCCTTGAAAGCTTTCATGGCAATACTGAGTCCTTCTCCCAAAAAAAAACCGTCTAGGGGCATTCCGCCAGCTATGCAGGGCTAGTTGAGGAAATCCAAGGCCTCGACGTGGAGATTCAACGCCTCCGATGCTAGGCCTAAGGCCTGTATAATATTGCTTAACTTCTGTTTAGGCAGTTCTCGCCCCCGGCCCAAAAAAAAAGCTGTTTGAATGCCATAAAAACACCCGCTCGACACCCTATCAATTCCCACGCTAACAGTCTTTCAGGGGTTGAATTATAAACAAACTTTACCCCTTTTCTTTTTCACTTTTGTCTAACCCCAAGTTAACAGGTAGGCCCGTTCCGACCCCATTACCATGTCCCAGACACAGATTACAGAGGCAATATCTCATGCTTGAATCGCTTCCTCCCTTCTCCTTCACCATAGACCGTCGTAATATGTCCACCGCCCCGGATCTTGTACTTGTAAATCATCAAGCCCTCCAACCCGACTGGCCCACGCGAGTGGATCTTGTTGGTGCTGATACCCACCTCTGTGCCGAAGCCGTAGCGCATACCGTCAGCAAACCGGGTAGATGCGTTCCAGTACACGCCTGACGAGTCAACAGCGGCCATGAAGCGTTCGGCATTGTCCTTGTCAGCCGTGAGGATGGCGTCCGTATGGTGCGAGCCGTGGGTGTTGATGTGCAGGATAGCTTCGTCTAGGCTGCTGACTGTCTTGACAGCCATAACGAGGGCCAGGAATTCAGTGTCAAAGTCGCTGTTCTGGACGTCGACGGTCTTGGCTGCTGCCTCGGGCAAGGCTTGTTGCAGGGCAGCCTTGCTTTGTGCATCACACCGGAGCTCAACACCCTTGCTTGTCAGGGCCTCGGCAACCTTTGGGAAAATGGAGGTGAGGGCCGGTTCGTGAATGAGGAGGGTCTCGAGGGCGTTGCAGGCGGCGGGGTAGCTGGTTTTTGCGTCCACGATGACGTCAATAGCTTGTTGGACATCAGCAGAGGGCTCAAGGTAGATGGAGCAGAGACCGTCGGCGTGGCCCAGGACTGGGATCTTGGTGTTAGATTTGATGTAACGCACGAGGTCGTTCGAACCGCGGGGAATAACGAGGTCGATGTAGCGATCGAGGGCCAGGAGCTCGGGAATAACATCGCGGGTGGTGACCAGTTGGATGGCGGTATTGGGCACCTCGGAACGCTCCAGGGCCTGTGAGATCACGCGGGAGATGGCGACAAAAGACTCGGTCGACTCCTTGCCGCCCTTGAGGATGGCGGCGTTGCCCGACTTGACGGCAAGGGAGGCAATGTTGGCAATGACCTCGGGGCGGGCTTCGAAGATGATGAGAAGAACGCCAATGGGGCAGGTAACGCGTTCGAGCTCGAGGTCGTCGTCGAGACGGGTGCGCAGGGTAACGCGGCCGACGGGGTCTTCGAGGTCACGCACGTCGAGAATGCCCTTGAGCATGTCCTCCCACTTGCCCTTCTTGCCTAGGTCAAGCCGGGCGACCAAGCTCTGGCTCAAGCGGCCATCGGCGGCAGCTTGACGGGCCAGCTCAAGGTCGCGCGCATTCGCAGCCAAGATTTCATCTCTGGCGGCTGTCAACCCGTCGTGGATCAGCGTCAGGGCTTTGTTGCGCGCCGAAGTCGCGAGAGTCTGAAGAACGTGTGACGCCGACTTGGCCGCCTGTGCGGCGTCCACCGGAGACGCGTTGGTCAGTGACATTGTTCTAGAGTTCGCAATGCGGTTTTTTTTTTCTCTTTTTGAAACGGGGGCGGATCTTCATCGTGGCGGGGCACCTCTGATGTCAATCTTTTTTCCCCGCTGTCCGATCCACGGCGAGGGCGGGGCTTTTTTTTTGTGGGGAGTACTCCGTATCCCAACTGAAGAATGGTTTCGCCTGAAAGATTATTAGCGCTGGACTTGATGGGGCGTCAGCAGACGCTTTTGTGGTACCTATCACAACGACTCTGCAGCGGTTGAGGGGGTGTCGGGCTAGGATTAGGTATTAGAGCCCCAGGTTTTAAAGATCGAAGCCTTAAATTTCCACACTTGATAGCCTCATGGCCCGCCGTTGGATCGGTTTCTAACGGGGTTCCATGACGGCTGCCAGGCTGTAAAGTACCGCGCGAACAATCTTCAGGGGTTGATTGGACTGTGCAGCTTGGCAGCCGGTGCCAGTATCAAAGCACGAGAAGGAAATTTTAAACGGTTTGACGAGTGAATTGAATTAACGGCCTAATGTGAAAGTTCAAGGCCTCGAGTTTGAACCCCGTTGCCTAAATATCTTTGCCTGACGCCTTGCAAACAGCTCTCCAGCTACGTAAATATCGTGCAAACCCTGCAAACCCTGCAAAATGCCGTCAAGCCTCACCCTAACAGTCTTTTCAGAGGCTGGGCTGATATTTCAGCAGGGGTTTTCGTGTGGAGAAAACGGCCGTCGCTGACGGCAACCGACCCGCATCGGCGCCGAGCCGGCTCAGACTGGGGACTGGGGAGGCATGTTATTCCGAGGGTGGTGCCGGAGGGTTTGCATGGTTCGATTACGCGATCTAACTATCTAGGTCTTTCCAGGCAGGTACCTCGGCTGAGCTCGCGCCCATGGCCCAGATACCGAATCGCAGTCCACGGGTCGTCGCTCGATTCCTCCCACGCGTGCCCCGGTTGTCGGCGCTCCGCAGTCACTTTCTCTAAAATGTTGTTTCCTGGGAACCTACGCTGCCTTCCCCGAGGGTGGGGAACCTGCCGTGTGGTTCTTCCCCGGATCCACTGCGATTAGGCCCGCCCACTCGCTCCTGCCATCCCGAGGTAGTTGGTTCGAGGCAAAGTGTTTCCGTCTCCATTCTAATCTCGTCTCTTGCCTCTCTTATCCCCAACTCCTAAAATGCTTCTTTCTGTTCATCGACGATTATACCCCCTCTGCCTCCCTATTTGTCCATACAACACCCCCTCTGGGCTCTTGTCTCAACATTCCCCCTCCGAATACCTATTTCTTGACTTGACCCGCCTTCCGTGCCTTGACAGGTTATCACGCCGTACCCATATAATACTTGGCTGTCACGGTGACGGGGGTAATGACTTCGAGTGATGAGAAACATGTCGAACTTCGGGCCGGACAGGTGTCCTCAGCCGAGTCCATCCTGGATGAAAGAGACATCGTCCATCCGCGTTCGCATCATTTCGAAAGCATCCAGCTGTCCAGTGGTCTCCACGAAGATGGTCTCCCTGGGACAAGGCCCACCTTGTCCCGGGAATCTCCAGAGAAACGGAACCTAACTTTTGCTTGGACCGATTGTGTTGTCCCAAGATCGGAGCGGAGAGGACTGCTGGGACGCCTTACTATTATCCCCGAAATCGAGAGGCCCTATGAGTACAATAGAAGGACAAAATGGATGGTCACAGCCATAGTTGCCCTGGCAGCAGCAGCAGCTCCTATGGGCTCCGGCATCTTTTATCGTAGGGCACCCAACGTTTGACTGGTGCTTGACTGACTTCTTGTAGCCGCCCTCCCCGATATAGCCCGTGATCTCAAGGCAACAAATGCTGTCACAAACCTGACCGTAGCATTCTACATGTTGGCCATGTCCATCTTCCCCCTGTGGTGGTAAGTTTGCCTCGGTCAAGCCAAGATACCCTAGGTAACTTACTTGACAGGTCCTCTTTTTCCGAGTCGCTGGGTCGACGAACCATCTATCTTGTCTCGTTTGCGCTCTTCCTACTTTTCTCTATCCTGAGCGCCGTGAGTGTCAATATCTCAATGCTTATCGTTATGCGTTTGCTCGGCGGAGGAGCTTCGGCATCAGTACAAGCTGTGGGCGCCGGTACAATCGCCGATATTTGGGAGCCAGGCGAACGTGGTCGAGCCATGGGCATCTTCTATCTCGGCCCCTTGATGGGTCCTCTGCTCGCCCCTATGATTGGCGGAGCTCTGGCGCAAAGATTCGACTGGAGGGCACCAATGTGGTTCTTGTCCATCTACGCCGGCATCATGTTGTTCCTGCTGGTGTTTGGACTTCCGGAGACGCTTCCTAAGCGCGAGCCGCCTCAGCCCTACCCTGGAACAGCAGTTGCATCTAACGATCTGCAGCGTGCGACTACTGCACGGTCGATGAAGGAGAAGGCAAAGTATGCGGCTCTTCTCTTCAAACGCTTCATCGCCGACCCTCTCCAGGTGATAATGTACCTGCGATACCCAGCCGTGGCCATCTCGGTGTACTCGGCGGCCATAGCCTTTGGATCTTTGTTTGTGCTCAACATTTCTATACAATCTACCTTTTCCGCCGCTCCGTATGGCTTCAGTACCGTGGTGTTGGGTCTGCTCTACCTTGCTCCATCGTTGGGTTATTTGACGGCATCGCTCCTGGGTGGGCCGTGGATCGACTACATCATGAGGCGGGAGGCTAAGGAGGCCAGCCGATATGATGCTGACGGCAAGCTCATTTTCCTGCCTGAGGATCGTATGCGTGAGAACATGTGGTTGGCTGTGACGCTGTATCCTGGGGCGTTGATTTGGTACGGGTGGACCGTCCAGTATGGTCTGCCTTGGATCGTGGCGTGCATTGCCAACTTCTTTTTTGGATGCGGTAGTATGTTGGTGTTTGGCGCCGTCACGACCATGCTGACCGAGTTCATGCCGCACAGTAGCAGCAGCGGCGTGGCTGTTAACAACTTTGTACGCAACATATTTTCGTCAGTCGGTAGCATAGTGGCGCAACCGCTCATTGATGTCATGGGCAATGGCTGGCTGTGTACCACGGTGGGGCTATTTGCTTGGGTGACGGGAAATGCAGCGATTCTGGCGCTGAGGAAACGAGCACCTGCGTGGAGGGTGAGTATGGATGAGGCGTTGGGGAAGGGTCAATAACAATGGTAAACATAGCTGTAGTTAGAGATACGGGCCTATTTCAGTGTAGGCGTCAAGTGGGATGGGAAGAGGTTACAACCTGGTAGAGCACCCAGTCAACATTGTTGAACAGTATAACCAGTCACTCATATTTATCTAGTACTTTTTCAGGATGATAAAGCATCTGTAAACCAGTAGGGCCGTTCATAATACAAGGACTCTTTCGAAGGCACGGATGCTAGTGCAAACTTGGTTTGGCCACTTTTAAAAAAAAAATCGAAGAGGACTCTTATTGAGGTACTTGGGCAACAAGAGTTTCTATTAAGCCCAAGAAGAAAAAAAAGAGAAGAAAAAACATCAGAAAGGAGGAGACGACAAAGCAGGTGTATTAGGTTGCCCGAGGTAGGTAACTAAGCGGCAGGTAGGTATCAGCGAAATGGGAGAACATGTTTTTACCCCAAAGACCCCTTTTCGCCCAACCCAAAATACTCAATCCATCCTGCACATTCTCCTGGCCCTCAGGTCCATCCCAAAACATGAGTCCTCCCATTCCGGCGGCGGATCCAAGGACTTGGCGTACTTGCTGCGCCAACGCCATCACTCCCCTTGGTCGTCCGCCTAAGCCACTATTGTATGCACTCGGTGCCGCCGCAGCCCAGGCTGGCGCGCCAACATATAGGCGAGTGTGCATGGCGCTGCTGTCGAGGAGGGGGGCGACGCCTGAATTGAGCAGGGTAGCCCACTGTCGGAGGGAGTCGGGGAAGGCGTCGGAGCCGATTTCGCAGGCGGGATTCTGGAAGAACTCTGGGTCACTTGCGTTAGTAGTTTTCTGGCTGGGGTTGAGATTCG
>Ga0247765_1000904_pt1 | contig 18318 bp, 18 predicted proteins | sample UWRJL106311C6_FD_179949 | JGI IMG/M metagenome (GOLD analysis project Ga0247765, IMG submission 179949) | Plant litter microbial communities from Arlington Agricultural Research Station in Wisconsin, United States - UWRJ-L106-311C-6 | ecosystem: Environmental > Terrestrial > Plant litter >... | reverse complement strand
GTGGGATGGGTGTCGGTGTGTTGGGGGGGGTGGGGGGGGGGGGGGGGGGGGCTACTCCGCCGGCAGTCCTGTTGTTGTCGGGAATGACCTGGGGGTCCTGCGCAAAGTGAAGTAGTAGTTGTTGACAAGGGTGTGGTGGTGTGGTGGCGGTGAAGAAGAAGATGTCACTTGGGTTGACGTGGTTCTCGTCGACCACTGGCTGCGGGAAAAATGCCGAAAAATCAAAGTCTAAAGGCTCCAGACTGCCATCGTCAGTCATTTGGGGGCTGCAATCTGGGGCACGGGAGATGCCATGCCCAGTCCGCCGGCGGCAGCGCCAGCAGCAGCGGGTTCGGTGCTGCCTCGGTAGGTAGCGCTGAAATAATTGAGACTGGGCGTCTCTGACAATATCGACCAGCTAGCTGACCGCGGAGCTGGTTCTCCAACGGGCGCTGAGAGCTCGGCAGCGACAACCTCCAACTGTCGACGGACGAGGCGCGGCAGCTCCCGACGAAGAAAACGCTCGTAGTTGTCAAATTCCTATGATACCGTATCGTCCCCGATTTTGTAATCTCGAGCAAAAAGTCCCAATTAGCTGAGAGAACAGGTAGGTAGGTAGGTAGGTAGGTAGGTAGAGGAGGGTTTGATTGATAGGTACCTATCCCCTATCCTATAAAACAATTATAAAGATGCAGTTGGAGAGTTGTTATCACGAGACGAAAAGAAAGAAACGCCGGTTTTTTTTTAAAGCCAGATTTTACACTCGGGAGATTATCAACAAGTCGTTATGGCGCAAGTCCGCATTCAACCACTTGCTCCCATTGATACTAATGGTACCTAGTCTAAAAATACTTCAACTCCCGGGCCAGGCTGCCTTGGAGCGAAGCCGGGATATTTCAAATCAGTTTCCGTTGAAAATTGCTAGCGTGTGATGCTTGGACAAAAACTGCCCAGAAGTAGGGATATGCTTGGATACCTAGGTTATAGGCTATATTGCTAGGGTAACCTTTAAGTCCTTACAAGGGGGCTGTTGGGTAGGTGGGGTGGGTAGGTAGGGATCAAACAGAGAGCAAAGAAATGGCCAACGTCTCGTTCAAAATAAAAAATAATATAACTGCCATCTTTTTGTTAAAGTCACATCAAAACTACCTAGTCAAAAAAAAAAAAAAAAAAAAAAAAGACTCAAGCACCGAGGTAGCTAGCGTTAGAAATTTACCAATAGAGCGAAATCTTATAGACCCTACTACAGAGCCCCTTTTCCCGAATACCTAACTATCCGGACCCAACTGCCTGCTTAGCTATGAAAAAATGGCTCGTCCGTCGAAGCTGTACCGCATAACTCACAGTTGCCACTTCCAGACGGGCTGTGGATCTTGACAGGATCTCTCGAACAATGGAGGACTCTGATGAGCGACGACGGCACAGCAAGTGCATGTAGAATTCGAAGACGATGCTCGAGAAAGAATTCGAGTTCGCCCAAGAGGTTACCGACATGACAGCTGACACAATAATAGTAAAACCCTGAGTTAGGCTCGAAATATACTCTCTCAAAACTAACGACAAGGTCTTGCAGGGGCTTACCCCGAAGGCCGGCCATTAAACATTCCACAATGTATTCCTGGTCCCCCACACACTTCAAACGGTGGAGGGCCGTGACGTCTCTGTCTTGGTGAACTGGGTGAGACAGCACCAGAGTCAGATTCAGCTGCTTCGGCACGCACTCGGCGAGCAGCGTGCTGAGATTATCGACACACGTCTTGCGAGCCTCTTCACACTCGGGCAAGAGCAGCCGTGGAGGTTGAACCTGGACGCGCCGTGCGTTGGAAAAGAAACTCGAGAGATTGGCATGTATCCTGGACAGCGGTATCACCCAAGGCTCGGACGACGGCTCGGATGACAGTTCGGACGACTCGGATACCCAAGCAGATATGAGGGAATCGATACCATCCCATACCCATATATTCTCAGAGTACATGATAGCCCGGGCATCTGCCTCCATTTGCCGGTCGACCAGAAACAAGGCGTCGGGAAAATGCCAATGATTACAGATCCAGGCTGACGACGAGTGGGCCTTGTATGAACAGCAGCACAAATTAGGCTTGTACAAGAAACTTGAAATGAACCCCAATGGGTCGTGTTGCCTCTTGTATGTGCAGCGGACGCTTCTGGATGGCTGGTTTGCTTCGGCCCGAAAGCGGAGGTGAAATGGCGCAACCAAATCCGACTTGCGCAGAATCTCGAGCTGTATTTCCCGTGGTAGACGCCGGAGGGGGAAGTGCTGCAGAAGGCCGCGCGATAGCCGGGATGGATTCGTCAGTCTGGCTTGTGTTTCGATGGCTAGCGCGCGGAGCTGGGGATCCAGAGTGAGGGAGAGTGCAATGGTGCACGCCCGCAACGGCGGGAGGAGAAGCAGAGCCTCCATTAACTTGGTTGCAAGTCTGTGGTCCCTGACCTCGCAGATGAAGGCGAGCTTCAGCTGACCAGCGGGAACGAAACGCGCAAGATGAGCACAGGCCTGACGGAGATTCTGGCAGGCGTAGCGGTCATTGCGGCTCCCAGGGCGTATCCCAAGGGGCTCGTCATGGCCCGAAACCCTGCAGGTGGAGTAGCAATCTTGTTGGCAGTGTTGGGGACGGGTACACGCTGGTCCGCCCTCGCAGAGGTAATCATTCAAGTGGATGTTAAGGTTCCGCAGCGAAGCGACGGCAAGCGGGCCGAGCCGGAGGAGCGGATCAAGCCCCCCAGGCGCCGTGTATGTGACCTCCAGATAGGATTCGGTGTAAAGAAGCCGAGTAGCCTCTTCGTACATGAGCCTACATACAGAGAATAGCTGATACGGGAAGTCGTTGCGGCGGTCGTCTTCGTGCACGTCGAAGAGTTGACAACGTGAGCAGCAGCCACGACATTGATTGCACGGTTCGTTGTATATATCGGCCGACCCATGTGCACACTGGGAACATGCACGTGCAGGGTCCAAGTATTTGCACTGGGTAACCGCGTATCCATGGTTCATAGTCCAGCACTGCCCATCGAATTCCTTACGAGGTGGGATTCCGGTATGGCGGTATATTAACGTGCGCACCGACGCGGGCAAGTCGAGCAGCGAGAGGCGCGATTTGGGACGCGTCGTCGGCTTCTGTGGGCGAAGAGGGCCAAAGTAGTGATAGAGCCTTTGCTGCTTCATTTTCCCTCCACTGGGTTGAACCAGAAGCGGGCCGGAGGGCGGCAAGGTTTGGTTAGTCATTACGTCCAGTTTGGTCGACTTTTGGGAGGGCTGTGTTGTTGTGACGTTGGATCAGGTGCAGTCTCATCAAAAGAAGCGGGGACTACGCAAGTTAGCAGGTGGGCCAATTATGGCAGCTTCATTCGTCGCGCTTGCCAGGGGATTCAGTCACGAGTTTTCTACCTCCTTCATTGGTCAAAAAAAAGCCAACCAAGCCAGTGAGCCAGCGGGCAAGATAGGAAGCATGGTCGATTTCGACAGCAAAAGCGTTAGAGTAGAAAAGCCTGTCTGGGTGACGTACATGGCGGCGGCGGACAGACTAGTTTTTTTTTTTCGCTTCCTGATTTCTTTATTTTCCTTTTCCACAATCTCTCCCTGCTGAATTTTCGCTCTTTTCAGTCAGCCCCCCCGGCTCCCCCAGTGCCAAATTGAGAGACATGGCGCACTTTTGAACCAAATCGTGTGAACTTCATCACCATCAACCATAGATAACCCTCCTGAAAAACGGGTCAGGGGCACACTGAGAAATTCAGCTCTGCTTGGCATGGCAGCAGACGGATGCTAGAACCGACGGCAGGTTGCACAAGCTCACCCCCGAATGAGGTTCTCGATACCGTCATCTACCAATTGGCGCAACTCCTCATCATGGGCCACGCCGAAATGGGAAGTTGACGGCTGTCCTCCGTGTCCGTGTCCGTGCGACTCCAGACCTTCTGTAAAACATGACCGAGTTCTTGATGGAATCTCCTTCTGGGTATACCCAGCCGGCAACTCTGTTTTTTGTTGTCAGTATACATACCTAGGCAGATAGGTATCAATGTTGATCAAGCACCCCCGGCTGGGCCCTTAGATCTCAACGTGTCCCTTCATCACACACTCACCGAATTATCGAATCGAGGCTAACAAAAGAGGCAGCCTCGTCTCGTGATAAGCTTGTAAGCCAGCTGCCGTCTCGGCTCGTAACAACAAGGTGAATTTCCCAATAGCACCAGTCGTTTCGGTCACGTACCAGTCCAAGCATGATAGTACGCTCATATGCTGTCCCCAGCTCTGAGGACACACCACCACCACCACCACCACCACAAAATGTAGCAGCAGTATTATCATTATTATTATTATTACCGCCATGATCCGTGAAGAGGAATAGACCGGCAGGGGAAGGAGGACAGGACACGTAATGCACCTGGTCGGCAAAGCAGCAGTCGCTGAGGGCGGCTCGCCACTGAATCGGTTGTGGCGCCTGGAGGATCTCGGGCAGGTCGTCCAACAAGAATATCAACTCTGGCCAAAGTCGGCCGAGGCGGGCAGCATACAACGTCTAGCAAATAAGAACTCACTTGGATACGTGGCATGATTGGCAGTGGCACCTTCGTAAGCATGGTGCCCCCCTGACCGCCGCATGTCATGCCATTATGCATATTCCATCTTGGAAAAACTTTCGAAATGTCCATAGTAGCAACAAACCCATCATTTTCATCTTTTTCAACAGCAGCCACAGGTGCGGCTTGGAGATGGTGCATGTCGCTAGTGGACACCTGCTACTGCCGCTGCCGTAAAGGTTGACGAAGTGAAAAGACCTGTGCTCGGCATAGCGTCCGCCGCCACCATGTTGTGCTGGAGCTGTTGCCTTTGCTGGTAGTTGTATACGCTTCCTGTTGTTGTTGGGCCGAGCTCGATGATTTCTGAAGTTGTTGCAGCAGCGTTCCCGTGTCGTTTGACCGCCCTGAATGTGGCATGTAGGGGGGAGGAGGAGGACACGGAGGACTCGCATTATGCTCAACTTTCCTTCTTGGCAACAGGACCAATTTTTTTCCGTCCATTATGTTGGATGTATAGAAGTGGGTAGATGTGTGTTTGCGTGTGTGTGTGTGTGGAGAGAGAGAGAGACAGGGGGGGAGGGAGAGAGGAAATGGATGGCGACCACTCCACTTAAATAGAAGGTGTGGACTTGACCTTGTCAGCATCTTTATGCTGCCGACAAAGTCTGATGGGTGGCGCGGTAGATTAGGTTTCAACTTTGCCGTAGTTTGAGTTTTCATCATTCTTAGGTTTTACTTGAATTGGTCCTCTGATGTCACACGCTGAACCCCCCCCCCCCTGACACCCTGAGTGGCACCACGCACGGCCCATTGAATCTCGGCGATTCAGGAGAGAGATTTTATCAATAGCACGTCTCTTCGTACTGTAATAAGCGTTGCCCGTACTGTAAAACCGGTCCTGTGCCAATGACGAAACGTTATCGCTGCCTAACGAGGGATCCGACTGCCCTTGGTAGTTAATCGTTAATTATTTACAAGACGTTAACCTCCCAGTTCGAATGCATTGCTTACCTGTATAAGGCGTTGACCCGCTAGTTCGAATGCCTTGGACTTACCTATAGAAGACGTTAACCCCCCAGTTCGAATACCTTGGGCTTACCCGTATAAGGCGTCTCACAATTGAAACCTAACGGGTAATACAATTGTAATAGCGATGGCAATAGGCACCTTTGGTATAAAAGACAACGTTTCATCCTCCCTCCCCCCCGGAAACGTCTCTCACATCTATTGACTCTGCCCAAAACTACCAGAACAGAGCTTTCCCAACTCTATTCCATCGTCTCCAAACTTGGTAGTTCCCAAAAATAGCCTCTTATATTCCGTCCACTTCAACGCTGTTCCTTACCTAATCGCTAGGGCTACAGTCAAACTTGCCGAGACAAATTAGCGTCTTGTACTCCATACCTCGCACCTCGCTTTATACAAGAAATCGGGTCTCTAGGAATACATATCTTAGTAGCCTATTAACTAGCCATAGAAAATTGGGCGGGACTCTGTCCCTCCGTTTTGAGGAGGTATGAGGGATGTCATACTGTGCAGGTGGGAAGATCGGCCTTCGCTGTAGTTTCACGAGGGTAAGGTTTATAACCAAAGGGGAAGCAGGAGGTGTGCAAACGCTACCTGTACGGGACAGAGGTCACTGTCATTACCGAGAGATTGATAGACTAAAGTCAGCTAGAACATCAGTGCTAGACATATATCCCTTGGACACAACATCGCCGCAAGTCATAGGTAAAGACCAACTACCCCTTATACTCCCCCCTCGCCACCCTCTCACAAACATCCTTCAACGTCCTCCCCGCCCACTCAAAGTCCTCCATCTCTAAGAACACTTGCGCGCTCAACCTAGCCCAATACCTTCCCCGATAGATAAACAGCGCCACAAACGTCTTGTAATCGTTCACCAATTTCCTCAATATCCACTGAAACGCATCTTGGGCTTCCCCAGCCGGTACCACGGGAACCCCTTCCAAATCCTCATCCCTCGGCTTCAAATCATCCTCAACCTCCTCCACTGCCAGGGGCAGCGCCACATTCACCATGGCACACCTCCCCAGAGTCTTGTCCTTATTTTCCAACACTTTCGTCCCCAAGATCCTCGCCGCTGCCTGCCCCCCTTCTCTAGCCAGCTGCTCCATATATTGGATAATCCTCCATTCTCCACCCAATACGTCTCTTCGCCATTCAATCGAATCCTTGACACAAAGATACGGCGAATTATCCAGCGTACCCACAAACTCGAATGCAGTCACAAACGCCGATTTCCCACTTGGTGGGAGCGGGTTGTGTCTTGCTTTCTGTCCTTGCACGTGAGCCGTGAGCGCGACAAAGCCATGTGATGTCGGCAGAGTAGAGCGCATCATTCCATGGTTCCTCTCGGGGACGTAAAACACGGCGCAGCCGCGGGGGACATGTAGCCATTTATGACAGTTCGACACAAAGAAATCCGGGTCCACGACGGACAGGTCCAGGGAAACCATTCCCACCGCTTGTGCGCCGTCGATCAGCGATAAGATCCCCTCCTCCCGACAGGCTGCTGTGATGGCTTCAAAGGGAAACCGCACCCCCGGTAAAGAAGAAACCACATCGAACAACGCGATGCGGGGAGTTTTTCCCTCGCTCCGCGCGGTTTTGACAGTCTGCTTGAACGAAGCGACAATGGCGTCATCATCGCACGGGTACAGCAGCGGGATACACCTTGCAGAAACGCGCCCCGGGTTGATTTCGAGAATGTAGTCAATGGTTTTGCCGCAACCGCCGTAGATGGTGTCAAAGTGGAGGATTTCGTCGGTTCCCTCCGAGGACCAAACGAGGTTGCGGAGGACGGTGTTTACGCCGAGGGTGGCATTGCTGACGAAGACGCAGGTGGAAACGGGGACGCGAAGGAGGTCGGCGATGGCGGCGCGGGAAACGTCGAGGAGGGTGGGGTAGGTGTAGCGGATGAAGGGGTCCGGCTGGGCTTCCGAGAGGGATTGGTAGGTACGGAGGCGGGTTTGGATGGCGCGAGGGATGGTGCCAAACGAGCCTGTGGGGGAATTAGGGATGGTACGGTGGGGGAGGGAAGGGAAGGAGGGAAGGGTTCACCGTTGTTGAGGTTGCGGTAAGAGGGGTCAAGGAGGAATTGACTGTCTCGGAGCTCTTTGCCAAAGATGACCAGGTCAATTCCGGTGTCCCCCGCGGTGGTCTCCTTTGGCCGCACGGGCAGGGCCTTGGTCTGCGAGTTGGCCGTCATTTTGGAATGGCGGTTTTGCTGTCTTTTCAGTAGGGTCTCCAAAGAACGCCGAATAGTGGCGGGGTGGCGTGGATGTTGGATGTTGATATAGACTTCCGGTATGTGCAAACCCCTTGACTCATTTATTCCACCGCACCTAACTCCGTTGCGTCACAAGTAAGCAGTAGCGTGCATTCTTGACCTTCCCCGCATGTATGGCGTCTTGGCTGTCGGTCTGTCAACGGGAAGGCGCGCTCTGCAGTATCCGAACCCGCTTTACACTGATGAGCCGGCGCAAGCCGCTCCCGATGCTGTGTCCCGTCCGAGGCCGGGGCATAATGGACACAATCAGCCCTGACCTGCGCCGAATTCGGGAGGGCGACGGCAGGCGACATGTGTATTTCCACCGTGGATTGCCCATTGCATCCTTCAGGTGTCGCCTTGGTGCAGCCTTCTGAAAGCGGTTTTCTGGTGATGAAGGATCCGGATATTTCCCGGAGCGGGAAGCGGGATATCACAGACTACCACCTGCAGAGACGACTCAGACGCAAGTGAGATCGCCGTCAGTGGACGAAAGAGGGGGAAACAGGCGCGGCCACTCCCTGATCCGGTTGTTCCCGCTTTTTCGTGTTCCACCTCTCGATGGCATCTCGAATGACAGCTTCTAGTCCCGCGCGCGGAGCCAACTCCAACACAGTTGTTCCATATTTGCTCATGTTCGTTGGATCGGCACCCCATCCCAGTAACAACTCAACAGCTTCACCATTTCCGTGCTCGACCGCTTCCATGAGTGGTGTCCACCCGTCCCAAGTGAGAGCGTCAATCTCGCTCCCAGCGTCATGCAGCTGGCACAAAATTGGTACCGAGCCCCCGCGGGCGGCACGGTATAACGGTGTAGATCCTGAATTGCTTCGTACGTGAGGGGAAGCACCGGCGTTTAGGAGTAGCGCGACCATAGCCTCGAATCCTCGCTCGGCAGCGATATGAAGGGGGGTGAGCCCCCGGTTGGCGGTTGAGGTGTCGACGTTGGCACCGCCGTCGAGGAGATGCTTAGCCAAATTAAGTTGGTTTGTGCTTGCTGCTATGGTCAGACAGGTATGACCGCGTTCAAAACGGGCGTCTAAATTGCCTTGAGTGATCTGGGGCAGAATTATATCGACAAGACAGCCGAGTCCCTGGGCAATAGAGAAGGCGAGAGGATGCCAAAGATACGAGGCACCGAACGGCGCGACCTTCATGGAATAAACGGCGCGCCAGAAGTAAAACCGCGAGTTGCTCACATCTCGAGAGGTGAACCAGTCGAGATACGGAAGAACTCGCTCCTTGAATTGGGAAGGAGATCGTACCCAAATTCTGCTGAAACGGAGATGGCGTGGCCATGAAAGTGCGGCATGAGACAAGAGGTCGTACTTTTGTAGGGCTACAGCTGGTGAGATATTGTCAAAATCGGAAAAGGCCAGGTACTGCAAATATTTGCAAAGCATCCGGGTATGAGCATCCATATGATTTACGTGGAACTGTGAGGCGTCGCCTTTGGTTTTCGTCGCATCCGAGGTGAGAAACTCCGCCACCGTGAAGTGCGAAAGCCTCGCGTATGTTCGCCCGTCATGAGCCGATCTTGTTATGGAAACCAACTGACTGAGGGGAGTAATGAGGTCTTCGGGGTCGGTGACGATGTTGTCGCGGTCCAAGCAAGTATCCTCAGGCCCGATGGAAAGCTGTTCGGCAATGGCGACACACGGCATGCCCCCCACCAACACAAGCAACTCTAGAATCTCTTTCATCTCTTCAACTCTCTTGGGGTACCTCTGGGCAGCCGTGGATAGGATTTGTTCGTACGTCATGTCTAGACCACTTGTCAAACTGCGGAGCGCGGCTTTGACTTCTTTGTCAGACCTAGTGTTTGTCACGGAATCAAGTTGAAGGGTAGCGTGGAGAAAACTAAACAGCCAGCGTAGGCAACCATTAGCTTCCGATTCAGGCCCCAGGTGTTGTTTGAGGAAAAGTGGAGTTGTAGATCAAGACTCACGTTCCCGCATGTCGGGTTATCTCGGCCACTATTTCTTGTTCCAGCGACTGGTTGCGAAGCCGCAGCCTTCCAACTTTGAGACGACGGGAAAGCTCCGCGGATACAAAGCGGTCAAGGTCTGGCTTAGCGTGAGCATCTAGAGACACGACTCGTGACGGACCTCGGCACCAGTTCCTGGTCCAGTGGCCAATCAGAGTGTGCATACGGCTGGAAAGTAAAATCTTCCACGTGCTGGTGTTCGGGCCTGACTTCTCTGCTGACTTCTCTGGGGGAATATCATCGGAGAGGCGAGTTAGGGTCTCAAGAAAGGCCTGGGTCTCCCGGGGATCTTGCCAACTCGTCTCGTCGAGGGCGTCAACCAGGAGGTAAATTCGACCGAAATTCCCAACGAATGATCGGAGGAGAGACAAATACCCAGAGGCATCCAAGGGAGACCCTATGTTACTCCTCCACAACTGGAGGGCAATTTGATAGCATGCCCCGGATAAAACCACGCACTGAACGGAGATTTCCTTGAGAAATTGCACAGTCGGGGTATCTGTGGACGTGCTAGAGTCGGGCGTGCAAAAGTGGTAGAGAATCACGTCGTCTGGCAGTTTGACTATATTTGCCGACTGGAGGTCTTGGATGACAGAGGAACTGCGCGACGTTTCAGTTGGTTGGCGCGATGAAGGGATTGGCTTTCTGGACTCACAACAAGACAGACTTTCCTGCCCCAGCTAAAACCGTACGAGTCAGCGATTCCCCTTGAGTTCGAAGAGTGCAAGGCGGTTCGGAGATTTCACATACGCAGTCCGTTGACCCATATTAGACAATGACCGGGGTCTTGTTTCCACGAGGAATAGACGCCAGACTCGAGAAGCCATTTACCAGATCCTGGGAGGCGTACAGATAGATTTCGCTGCAGAATTTTGTCCCGTTCTTCAGCCGAGGATGAGCCAAGCCACGTCAAGACATCTTTGAGGGTGGTGACATCTTTCTGAGAAGAGAAATCGGTCCTGAGCTCTGTTACGACATCGACCAATCTTGTCTGGGTGGCTTCGACGCGGGACAGCGCTCGGCTGCAAAGCGGTGCGACGATGAGAATTAGCACAAGGTCGATCCAATCAGCGCGTGCACAGTGGGCATAACGTACGCAGAACTTGCCTCGAGAGCCGTTGAAATGATTCCCCGGAGGCGGGACAATCGCTGCAGCGCATCAATCACTTCTTTTTCTCTCAACGGCCAGGCAACTCTCTTGGCAAGATTGGCGACTCTTTGGCGATCAACTTCGACATAGGAATTTAGCTCCTTTTGGACCCTAAGCAGCAGGTCGTTGCATTCTTTGAAGATCCCCGATTTGTGGAGAGAGACAAGCGGGTCGTCAGGTGTCGACGAGCGCGGAGTATTCTGGAGGCGGTCAAGCACGCAGTCGAGCGCAGCTGCCTCGGTGAGGAGTTGACGAATCTCGCTCGGGGCTTTTGCGGCCTTGGAAAGAAAGGCATAGCCAAAAGACAAGATCTGAGCACTAAGCTGTACAAGCTGCGCCGAGGCAGCGACAGCACCGAGAACTTCAGCCATGGGGATCTGGGCTGCGGACCCTGCAGGAACGGGAGCGGGAGGGAAAGAGCGGAAAATGGTATTGTGGGGCAAAACCAGAAGCCACGAAATCTCCTGTCACGTGGGAACAGAGAGGAAGGAGCGCAGACTGCAGTTGCAGCAGCAAATCTTGCATTTTGCACAGCCTTCTGGCTTTCTCCATGGCGTCCAGTGGGGTTGACCGGTTTTTCGGCGTCGGGCTCGGCCAGTTCTTGAAATCCCGATCCACCTCCGCGTGGAACTTGCAGCGTCCTCTGAACTCGTTGCAAGCGGCTCTAAAAACTGACGTCAGTGGCGCCGCCCACAAACCATCCATTCTCCGCCCCTTCGCTCGATCACCACCCTTGCTGATTGGGCATATGGACTTCGATGGAATAGCTCAATGCCGACAAAACTCAAGCGAGTATAGTCCAGTGGCACGACGGCCAAGCTCCTCCTCCGGTATCCTTATTCCTAAGGGGCTGGCAGACCAGGAGCTCAATTCCCCGTACTTGCATACAATTCTTTTTTTGTTTCAGTTTATCAGCCCTGTATTCCAGCTACCTCACTTAGGTGAGTAGTCCGATACAAGTCGCAGCCTTGCCCTAGCTTACATGGGCGTTATCACTTCCCACGGCCAGAAGATGGCGATGACGCAGAGTCTGCAAAATAGCTCTTACCACAATGTACAAACCGGCTCCTTGACCTCACATCCAAATGCCTCCCTGAAACCCCTCGAATTGGCCGTGGACCCCATGATCCTCCCCCAGTTGGGTGCGTGTCCGGCCTGTCGCAGCTCGAGCTTCAGCCCGTCGTCACTAATCACCCCACACCATATGTTTCCAAAGGCCAAGAAAAAAAGCTGCTCATCCGTCCACTCGGTCAGCCCTGGAAGCCCTAGACCTGTTTTATTTCCGTCCAGTTCCCGTCGGAGTACCCAAGCGTCGTAAGCAGCAACCAAACCCGCCGAGTCGGCCTCGTTCTCCCCTACCGTCCGCAGCCCATCGACGGGGTATCCCCTCCCACTGGCGTTCTTGTCATTGGCATAGACGGTCATATTCGCAAACTGCTCTACAAAACACCGCTCTCGCTTCTTATACTCGTCCAACACTCCGTCGCTCCACCAATCCACCAACCTGCCAGTTCCGTCAAAATGCATACCAATCTTATCAAACCCATGGCTGACCTCATGTCCCGCCAGAGCTCCAAACGCGCCATACTTGACCGCGCTAGGGAGGTCCTCCCCTCCAAAAATCGGTAGCTGCAGAATCCCCGCGGGGAACGCAACCTCGTTGGTATCGGGTGCATAATACGCGTTTGCAATCACAGCGTAGAAATCTCCCCAGCTGGTCCGGTCGGTGGGTTTCCCCAGCTGCTGCTGAAAATTGCGCCGCATTGCCGATGCTCGTGCCTGTCGGGTATTATCGAAATGGCTTGACGTGATGTCCACGGGGGCGTAATATACCCGGAGTGATTCCGGGTCGGTTAGGTTGGGGTTGGCGGTCGGGTACCCGACCTTTTGTACGAGGAGGTGGATTTTCTCAATGGCCTTGGCGCGGGTTGGTTCGTCTAGCCAGGATACTGTGTTCAGCTTGTGGACGTAGGCGGTCCGTACGTCGGAAATGACTTGGTTGGCGAGGTCCCAGTCGCGCTGTGAGAAGGAACGCTCGGTGAAGAAGCGGGACAGGATCCAACCGAGGTTCGCCAGCACCGAAGCCAGGCATGTTCGCCATCGCGGGGGAGGGGCTGTCTCGGTGGTCACGATCCCCTGGAGGCGATTGCGGAGGGCATTGAAGGGCTCGAAAATATTGTGGTCGTCGGACAGAACGAGGCTTTGCGTCGCGAGGATGACCCGCCAGGTGATGTACCCTTCAATGGCCGAGCGCGATGTAGCGTCGAGCAGTTGGCTGAGGTTTCCAATGTATGCCCTGTTCCAGAGGAGGTCAACGGGAGGGATATCTGGAGGAGCGAAAGCCGTGTAGACCTTGGAAAGGCCCAGGCGAGGTGCCAAAGCGTCGGCCTCGGAGAACGAGGCTCTGGTGGCCACATCATAAAAGCCGGCTGATGCAGGCGGACTGATGGCTGCGAGGTCGGCCTCGAACCTAACCAAGTCCCGGGCCTGTTGTGCTGAATCTGCGGAAAGGTTGCCGGGCAGTACCGCTTGCAATATGTTGGCCACGATGGGAACGTACTCATTCATCAGCATCGATGTGTTGGTGTAGAAATCCCGGTTGGGAAGGGAGAGCCCCGCTCCGGATCCCACCTCCGAATTTAGGTAAACGACCTGCTTCTCTGGGCTGTCCAGGTCCGGGGCGACATACATGGACACCAGCGAGGTCGCCCCGACCAAGTTAGCAAACACCAGCGACTGCGACCAGTCTTCGCTGCCAAACGCCCCGTCCAGCTCGTCAAGCAGCTTGGTCATTGGCGTCACCCCAAGCTTCCTGAGTCCGTCCTCGTCCATGCACGTCGTGTACGCGAGTTTCATGGTCTCGAAGTTTTCTTTGTCCGTGGAAGGAGGGTTCCGGGAGAGGTCTCCGGGATACGGACCCTCGAGAATGGCATGCAAAACCTCCTCGTTCTCCTCCCTGATTAACCCTATGGCATCGATCGCCATTTGCGACGCCGGAATCTCGTGGCGTAGTCGCCACCCCCCGCATACCATCTCCTCAAAGTTGGTACAGGGATCGATGCTCTTGTATTGAGGTGATAGGTTCTTGACAAAATCGTTGGCAAGCCGCAGACATATTGGCGTCGTGCAGAGCGCCCGCGTGATATTTTTTACGGCGACCATGGTGGGAACTTGGCCTTTGGGGGGATTGGCTTGACAGGTCAATGGCACGTAGATCGTATACTTGGGCATCTGTCCTGGGTCTAACGCACGGCGCCTTGATGTATTACTTCTGGTCGGCATTGTGGTTAGGCCGAGATGACACCCGACGGCCGGCACGACTCTTAGCACGGCCCTGGAGAGATCGATTGTCTACCACGGATAAGTTCCGACGTATGCACAGTTAATCTATTCCACGATACTATGCGGTAGGTCAGAGCCACCTAGGCACTGAGCACGGCAGGAGACTTAATCGGTTACCCGGAAGCCACATGAGCCACGGAGCAACTCCACGTTGCAAATGAGAGTCGGCTATTCACTTCTCCGGCGGCCTTGGGTTGGATCAGTTTAGCCATTGTTTTTGTATCGTTTTGTCACTGGACATTCTCAGTCTGTCATAGCTGTTCAAGCCAGAGTCCTGACTCCTGGCCACGAGATCATCGATTGACAGAGGAGTATAGGTATGATGAACCAATTCCAGGTTGTTAGCAATTTGAAGTGTGCCTATTTAAGAATTGTAGCCATGATACGGCCAGGCTGCGCTCTATTTTTCTCTACATCACCGTTCATGGTTCTTAGAATTCAAAACCTTTATGGTTCCTCGATTGTTTTTTCTCACAGCAAATTCCCCGCATCTATTATAACTCTCATGGCTGCTGGCAATGGCCGATAATACACCAGCTTCAGAAGATGGTTGTTTTGCCACGACGTTTGAGAGAAAATACTTTCATCGTGGGGATTCCTTCACAAAGCAAACACTAAACCTAGCACACCGAATACATCTTCTATCACAACAATTTATCACAACACAACGTCATTGTCGACGCTGACACCTTGAATATCAACGCCATCATTGCCTGGGAATATGCTGGCGTCTACCCAGCGTGGGTTGAGTGGCGGTTCTCTAACCGAATCGGTCCTAGTTGCTCGGGAAGGGGGGACAGATAACTTTTAGGAGATGTTGAGTTTTCTCGAGTCACGAAGTGCACGGTTCGGAGAAGAACAGGGCCGCGTGGATTACTACATAACTGCACGTGTCATAGAACTGTGCATTCGCTAGGCTGAACTGTCCCTCTGTTAATATCGTCTTCAATTGTACCCCTGTGCCTCACGTCGTCGCTAAAATGCGTGGTAGCGGGAGTATCAGGGGCAGTAGCTCACCCCCACTAGTATGATGCTGAGCAAATGAAATCCTCGGGCTCTGCACCAGCGCAGCGACCTTATATTGCAGGTGCGTGATCGGGGGCAATGTCCGAGGCGATGAGAAGCAGAAAATTGCGTGTTTGCGCAGTTGGTGGATGTGTGCCTCAGGCTAGGAGTAAGGTCAGAAGGTCAGGGAGGGAATTGCCCCGCAGTCAGCCCCGCTTTAACCTTGGCGCGTTGGACTGCACGCACCGCGCAAGGTCGGGCAGTCATTTCACCACGACAAATCTTGATTTCACATCTGTTGCCAACTGCGTACGACGACCACAGCCCACAATGTCTGCAACTTCGGAACCGGCGAACGGCAGCAAGGCGCCAGATGCCGTCGCAGACAACACAAGTGCCTGCTTTGGCCAATCGTAAGTGTTTTCACTGACTGAGCCGGATTGAATGGAACTAACGGAATTTTCCGGGGATAGATGCTACAGCGATCAGCGAGGTGGCGCAATGTCAAAAGTGTATTTCAAGCAAGGCGACGCACTCCTCATCCATTCAGCGCTGCTGCGTCGGACACCAAAGTTGCCCCAATTCCTCCTGCACTCGAATGAGGTGTCGCGCAGTGCTGGCCATGTTATTGTCCACTACCTCTACACCAACACTTACGATACTCTCGGATGGGTTGGGCCTGCGACCGGTCGCAAGGAGTCGGTTGCAAAATTCATGACTGCGCTCGAGGTCTACTCTATCGCTCGTCAGCACGACCTAGAAGATCTGGAAAAACTAGCACAAGAACAGATCCTACTGCACAGCAAACCTCTCGATGCAATCACAGTTGTCGACGCAGTGAATGCGGTGTATCCCATCCACACCGCTGGCGATACGTTTTTCCCAGCGTTTATGGAGCGAATCGTCGAGCGCGCATTTGACCAGTTAGAAACACTGGTAGATAACGTCAGAGTAACCACTAAGACAGACGCCGATGTGGAGGTCCCTCTTGCCAGCACAATACTGTCGAGCGCCTTGCAGGTCTATCGTAAGAGAGCAAAGGCTCAAAGGGGCAAGGACATGACAGCCGAGCAAACACCGTCGACAACAACAGACGCCAAATCACTCTTCAGCAACGTCAATCCTGTCGCGGATAGGCCCGCTCCCACGCCTTCCAGGAAGAACCAACACACGCTTGAAGGCGCACCCGCCAAACTTGGACGCCTGACCCCGAAGCCCACACCCGAACCAACCAAGCAAAGTACACCCACGGGCACCAGCATCTCCGTCACTCCTGGCCTCGTTGACCTCTTAAGCAGCAACTGTGCTATAACCTCGCCCAGCACTCCTCGTTTGGCCTTCCCCCCTACCAAGCCAAACGTGAGTATCGCACCGGGGACAGTCACCAACCCGTTCAGCCAGGAATCCCACAGATTCCACAGAGAACAAGATCCTTACTCTCGAATCTACGACGAGTACCAGTGTCTTGTATCCGCAACGGACTTCACAAAATGGTCCAACGAGGAGTTGAGGCTGACGGACTACCAATCTGGAAGGCGGTGGAGGTGGGGAACTTCTGTGGACGGGGCTTCGCCTTGGTTACTAGCAGAAGGGAGTGCCAATGGAGGAACCCAAGCTGGATGTGGCAGTGTCCCCCCGGTTAAGCCTTGAGTTGGGTCCGCCAGCTTCTCTCTCCCTCTTTCCACCAGTCTCTCTCTGTTTTTTTCATCTTGGTTCTCTTTTCGAATCTGTTTTCCTCTTTTTCATTTTCCACTTGCATGGAGTCAGGAATTTCCCGTGAGTTGATTCGATGTAGGGTACGTTGGACAACCGGTAATCCTTACGGGATACACAGGACCACTGCGGGACCTACCTACATCCCACATCCCACAGTACCTACCTACCTACCACGTTAGTTAAACATAGAAATCGGAGCGTTTTATATGTCACTCGATCAAGTTACACTAGCTGTAACCCCCCGCTTTCCTTTTCGTTGAGTCCCTTATCCTGAGCCCCAGGTCTGCGTGGGCATTCCCGCAGGATGCCGCGGCGAGGCAGGCCCTGCAGTGAAGTAGGTTTTGCGGGTGGCGAGGTTGGTCGGCGCGTAGGCGGACAAGCGAAGTATGAATCACATGGCGCGAAGCGGATGCATCTCCCTTTGTAGTGTCTTATTTTGGTGTACTGGGTCTTGTTATTCTCGGCATTGTTGTCCAGCGAAATGTTCGACTTAACGTTGTACCACAGTGTCGTTCGTCTAGGCCCAGCCCTGGGTGGGATGGTTGCAACTGGAGTTTAACATTGGCGTATGTTACGGCAGAACAAACAGACGGCCGAAAATTCCAAGGTTTCGGCTGCTAGGAAACCGAGCGCGGTGGTTGTTACCAAGAGTTGCTTGAAAGTCTTGGTTATGCTTGTTCTCAGCTTAAACTGACCGCCTCGCCTGCAAGAACCTAGAACTAGAACTAACTACATGGTGGGTACCTCTGTTGCAGCAGAGCGGTTAGCTGATGTTACACGGATGAAGCTAGGGGTTAAATAGACCCTTACCCATCTCTGATCCTTGGCTGCCAAACCTAATTGCATGTAGTCTAGTGTTTGGTTATCCAATCAGACCAACAGAATATGTGATAGTGAAGGATTGGTTGGTCCCGGTCAGCAAGGTCTAGGTAGTTTTGCACAAAAAAGCCTGCTGTGGCACTGAATCCTCCTGCCGCTGTGCCTCTCCGAGACGGCGCGGCATGGATACCTCACTATCTGAGGCCTGCCACACAAGGTGCCAGACCAGGCCATGCCTGGTTTGGAGGACGAGCGCGCGCAACCCGCGTTCATTCAGCTAGTCCACTCAGCTAGGTAGTTTACCTATCTGGATACCCTACAGGCTAGGTAGAAAATCGGTGTGCCCACCCACGTTCATGTTCCCTCTTTGGGGGAGGAGGATGCCTCGTATCTCGCTTTGGTGTATGCGGGGCTACTTTAATTCGTCGACCTGTCAGTGTCTATTAGGATAGGTATCTTGGTACACAGCTTTTTTTTTTTTTTTTT
>Ga0247765_1000903_pt1 | contig 18338 bp, 12 predicted proteins | sample UWRJL106311C6_FD_179949 | JGI IMG/M metagenome (GOLD analysis project Ga0247765, IMG submission 179949) | Plant litter microbial communities from Arlington Agricultural Research Station in Wisconsin, United States - UWRJ-L106-311C-6 | ecosystem: Environmental > Terrestrial > Plant litter >... | reverse complement strand
GACCACCCCCCCCCCCCCGCCCCCCGCCCCCCCCCCCTTTTTTTTTTGGGGGGGGGGGGGGGGGGGGGGGGCGCGGTGGCAGCGCCGCAGCGGGTGCGCTAACCTTAGCCTAAAGGCTTTTCTTCTCCTTTGGCAAATCCGCGTTGTAGTTCTGCTCTGAGTGCAGATATCCTCATCAGTGACCCGCAGTTTCTATCCAGTATCACGCTATGTTACCTCACAACTCGCCTGGCCGGATTACACTGGCCATTCTCCCCATTTTTTCAGTCAAAGGCTGATGCCAAATTCCCCTGAGTCCGACACGTCATCTTCCCAAGAAACAACTGGCAAACTCGAATCTATATCCCACAATGGCTCCCAAGTGGCGACTGCGAAACCCTTGGCCAAGAGCGAGGCGTGCAACTCGGGGTCGATCACGCGAGCAAGTTTGAACGGGTCAGCACCATGAGCGACAAATAATGCTGCGATTTCAGCCACTGTCTCAACGTCGTAGCTGCTGAGAACCGGTGAGATTTCTGTGTCTCCCGCCAGACCTTGTCTCTCTCAATCCAGGCTAGCCAGGGTGTCCGCATCTCTCCAGGGCCCACTTCCACCATGTGCTCGGGGTCCGCGCCATTCGCGAGAAGAAGAGCCATCATCTCCTTGGAAGGGGGGCCTCGGGGTTTCTTTCCTACGCTACAAAAACAGGCGAGTATGTCAGACTCTGTGTGACGGCGCGGTATAAAGCGGGCCAGCAAGTGCACAGTGTCCTGTGGTCTTTCGGCTTCACTAGATCCATGAAGGCTGTCTTCAGTCAGTCGATCGAGAGCTGGTTGGAGGCGGCGAAACAGGCTGTCGCGGCAATCTGGCTCGGCTCGGTCCCATATAGCGCCCCAATTCAGAATGTAGAAGAGATACTTGCCGAGTTGCCCGGGATTCGAGCGGGAACCCCGGCACGCCAGCCCTTGGGTGGCCAAAAACAGGCTATACAGGGAGAGCGATGCCGCGGGGCTGGGCTCGTCTGTCGATTCTACTCGAAGGCAATCCGGGTAAGACGCTATTCAAAACCCTACCCTGATTAATAACATCTAACCCTATTAATTAAATATTACTAAATCTAGGCAAATAAATATATATATATATTTAAAAAAAAAAAATTTAGACTTACCTGGAATTTAACTCTCCATTTTTTTGCAAATTTGTCTAGCCGTTTACCAGCAAGCGGTTGACAAAAAACAGGGACACCAAAATTCGGCAAGGGGCTCTGTACTAATAGTGGCTTATGATTTCGACCACCTTCCATCATACCATTCATCATAAACCCCTTTTATTTTGAAGAAGATTAAATTTTCGTAGATGATAAGTAGTTATGGGTAAGGATAGTAGATTTATGTATTTGCTTTTTTTTAAAAGAAAGAAAAGAAATAAGATAAAAGAAGGTATACTGAAAAAGAAAAACAAAACACAACCACACCACCCCAACTACTAAAGCTGTGTAGCCCAGTATGAGTGGTGCGGCAGCTGACCGGAAGGCCAGCTGCTGAGATGGGTGGGTATTTAAAGGACTAATCATCGTACCTAACTGTACGGCATCTAACAAAGGAGGGCTGTACCTAAGTGTACAATGAAACTAAATGATGGAATAAGTTCTCATTCTGATCACAAAGAAACTAACGAGGGACACTAATATTGGCGGGCGCCAGAGGCGCCCGGAACTGATAAATTTTGAGGGTTGATGATCTAAAAGAAAGAAAGAAAGAAAGAAAGAAAGAAAGAGAACGGGCAAAAAGGTGAACTAGATACAGGCAGCAAGTTGGCTGGGGCACGTGCCAGGGCACGTGACCACCCAAAACTATTTTTCCCTGCGTCAATACCTTAATGTAAGGAGAGGAAAAAGTATTTAGTTGTAGGAGGTGGGGTGATCTGTTAGTACGGAGTTGTCCCATGATCAAATTCAGTACCTGCAAGCTACCTCGTCTTGCTTAAAATTGTTCTGGGGTTGAGGTACTGTCAAGGTAATGTGTCCCTGTTTTTTTGCCAACCGCTTGCCAGGCAAGCGGTTGCCAAAATAATCGGCACTGCAAAAGATTTTGGCCTGTGCGGACGATGAACGTCTTGCGGACGATGAACGTCTAACAGAAATTATTGGGTGTCGCTCCAGAGGCTGTTAGTCTGATATCGTTAAGAGATGCGTCAGTGGTGTGACAGTACTTGCAAATACCTGGCAGCCTGGCGACTTGAAGGGTTCAACAAAGTACTGCAAGGTACCGAGTGCCGATTATTTTGGCAACCGCTTTGCCAGGTTTATCGTGGCGTTCGTTTGGTTTAGTAAGCGCGCTGCTTCTCAGGCTAACCACAGTCAGAACAGGGCACTTTCGCACTTTCCACACGTGATGCAGCAGCCCAGATTTTCCTAGCTGGATGCGTCTCAGCTGAAAGCAACAAGGTGCGACCCCGCTTTGATGGGCCAAGAGAGCACAATTTCTCTCAGCGGGAATCCGACTTGACACAATGGCCGACCCCCTCAGCACCGCAGCCTCAGTGGCAGGGCTGCTCAGTCTGGCAATCCAGCTTTCACAGCTAAGCTTCCAGTACGTGGCCAGCATCAAGGGTTCCTCCAAGGCCTGGAGCTCGTACATTCTGGAGCTGTCAAGCCTTACCTCCGTCCTCATCAAGGCCCAGCAGGTCTCCGATGCCGCCGGCGACCATGGAATCACCTCCTCTTCGTACATCCCTCCTTCTGCCATTCAGGAATGCCATGCCGAGCTGAGCCAGCTCAAGGCGATCCTCTCCGAGAAGTTGCAGAAGAAGGGCCTGCGAGGCAAATTGGAAATGCTCACCTGGCCTTTCTCCGAGCCCGAGATGCAGAAAAGATTGCAGACCTTGCACCGTTTCAGCGCGCTTCTCGACTCCTCCTTGGTGGCCGATAATCTGTACGACGGACAGAATACCCTGTGGCCTCTTGGTCCAAATGGAATGCTGACAGAGTGTACCAGGTCCTTCGCGGTTGCAAACTATTGCCATTTGCAAGAGATGAAAGACGGTAGCGTCAACTGCCCCTGTCTAGACGTCTTTGTCGTGGAATCGGCTAACAGGATCAACAGTCAAGGATGTGGAGGAACTCCTGAGTTGGCTTGAACCGAAATGCGACCCACCTCCGATTGCGCTCGAAACCATTGCCGAAGAAGTCTGCCCAGACACTCGCCAAGCAGCGGTCGTATCCGAGCCCTATGTCTCCTGGCGTAACGGCCAGGCCGCCACTCCGATCAAACCGTTGTGGGTTTGCGGGCCCCGTATGAGACATCTATCTACCCTTTGTCAAGGCAGGGCAATCTCCTAACGCTTTTGCTTGCAGTGGGATGCGGAAAGACCCATCTAGTGTATGAATCCTCATAAAGATTCCCTCAGTTCCGTTGCTGATATTCACAGCGCCGCCATCGTGGACGACATTTTCAGCAATTGCCCCGACGCAACGGTTTCCTACCATTTCTTCCGTGTCAGCCGTCAAGAATCCATAGCCGATGTTCTCCGACACCTTGTGTGGCAGCACCTCTCCCAGCCCACAGGGTTCTCCGAGCTGGCTGGAAAGCTTTATAGCAAAAGCAAGCCCACCAAAGCACCGGTTCTTCTCCAAGAGCTTATCAAGATCCTTTGCGATATTGGCTCGTCGTCCGGCCGAGCGTATCTCATTCTCGATGGCGTTGATGAGTCCCGCCATTATTCGAAGCTATTGAAGCATCTGCCTGAGTTTGCCGCGGCCGGAATCCGAGTGCTTGTGTCAAGTCGTGACCTACCTGCGATCCAATCTCTGATGTCTGGGGCCTTGATACTTGACGCACGGGCTGGTGAGTCGGACGTAGAGGCATATGTCTCATGGAGACTCGAGGAGGACAGTGAGCTCGATGGCGGCGTCTTCACCGCGGAGTTGAAAAAGGAAATATGCAGCAAGCTAGTTGAGCACATCACAGGATCGTACGTACTTGCTCCATCTCGGACACTGTAGCTTGCGGACCTTGGCTAATACGGTGCGCACAGATTCCTCTTATGTCGGTTATTGATGGACGGTATTTGCAGCGCCACGACAGTCAAAAGTCTGCGGTCGAAGCTGCAGACCCTACCCTTGTGCCATAAAGATGCTTACGCAGACACACTCGACCGAATCCTTGCGCAGGAACCGGAGCGCCGAGATCTGGCCATCCACGCTCTGAGTTGGGTCTGTGTCTCTGAAAGGCCCTTGGATGTGGCAGAGCTCCAGCACGCCGTTGCGAGCCTGTGTTCCGATGGTCTGAGCTACGACGACGAAGACTTGGCGACAGAGAAGTCGATTCTTTCCGCCTGCCTCGGCATGTTGGTCTCGCTGAAGACAGGGAGCAATGTAGAGTTGGTGCATTGGTCCGCGAGGCAGTTCCTCGTGAAGCGACTGAACTTAGATGACCAAGCTACTCGGGTGAGCATCGGGAAAGCCTGCCTGAAATATATATCGACTGCCGAACTCAGCCAGGGACCTTGCACTTCACTTTCAGACCTCCGGACTCGTCTTCAGAGATTTCCATTTCTGGACTACGCTGCCCGACACTACGGTGCACATGTCAGGCCGGTTGAAGATGACATGCTGCCAGAGCTGTTGACGTTTCTCAACGATGCCAATCTTCGCCGTAGCTCCTGGCAGCTTCTGCATTTTGTTGTTGACATCGGCAGCAAATCAGCCGAGGCGATGTTTAATTCGGTGCCCGGCGAGGCTTCCAGCATCCATGTTGCATGCTATTGGGGGTTTTCATCGGTGCTCAAACGGGCCGTGGCCGCATTTTCGGGTTCCTATGTGTTGGACTGGCCGGATTCCCATGGATGGACGGGATTGCACTGGGCGACATCAGCCGGCCGCGAAGACATGGTCAAGATACTTGTCGACGCTCGTGCCAAGATGGAAGCCGTTGACCAGGGAGGTTGGACGCCCCTCTTTTGGGCTGCTCTGAAAGGGCATGCCCCTATCGTCTGTCTCCTTCTTGATCGAGGCGCCGACGCCTTTCATGCAGACCACAGCGGAATGACGCCTCTCCATTGGTCGATCTTGTCGGGGGCGCAGGAAGTCACGGATTTGCTCCTGGACCATGCGGAGGACGTAATGCCAGAACGCAAACGATCATGGGAAGTGGACCCAAACATACCACCAAGGACCATCAGCGTGGAGCAAGCGAAGCTTCTGCAGGCTCAACCGAAGTTCAAAAATGTGATCGAGCTCGCGACGAAGAGAGGGGATGTTGAAGGCTTCACGCTTCTTGCCGCTTCTTTCCGAGAGTTCAGTTGGGCGGGATACGGGGAAGCCGGGCTGAACCTCAGGGACTTTGAGAAGGTCTGGGATTGGGCGAAAGTGGTTATGTCAAAAAGCAACCCACCCATCTGGCGCAACATGGCAATCACATCGCCTGTGGATGCTGTCAGATGTGAACTTCTGACCAACGCAATCCAATGCGAGGATGTCCAGATGGTCAAAAGTATCCTGGATTTGAGCATCGACATGGGCAAAAACCTCGCGAGGGACGTTGTTACTGGAAGTGACGGCACGTACGTGCATGTGGCGGCGTACAGTGGCAGTGCCGAGATCATGCAGATGCTCATCGATAGGGGACTGCCACTAGATGTGATTAGCAAGGGAGGATATACCCCCCTTCACTATGCGTGTCGTGCCGGTACCTTACAGGTCGTGAAGATGATCCTGGGAGCAGGAGTCAAAGTTGATGCGAGGACTCATAAGAACGGGTTGACACCGCTGATGATCCTCCTGGAGCTCGGAGCTTGGAGAACCTGTAACAGTCCGGGGGAAACCATCAAGATTATGCAGGCACTGGTCGCTCACGGCGCATCGGTACATGCAAAGGATGCAAGCGGTTACCAAGTCATCCACTACGCCATGCTCAGCTATGATTCGACTGTAATCAAGGCTTTGCTGGACCTGGGCGTGGATCCTGAGGTAATGGCGAGTGGTCTAGTTACACCACTGCATGTTTTGGCGAGACGATATTGTTGTTCGGTCTGGAGTTCAAGGGAACTGGAAAGCGAGGGCTTTCGGGAGGGGCAATATCACGGCTACAGTGTGCCACCTCACGCCGAGCGGGCCACTGTGGAGCTCATGATCCGGGCGTCTCCAGAAGGTTTCCTTGCCGCTGCGACCGAGGATGGCAACAGTGCACTCGCGCTGGCCATCCAGACGCGAAACTGGGTTGTGGCACAAGCTCTTCATCAAGCGGGCGCCTCATTCTTATGTAGCACTCGGCACGTGGATCCATTGTTCTTTGGCGAGGAGAAGGGTATTGACGACAACTTGGGCGAAGTATCCCAGCGGGGTTTCTACGAGTTCACCCGACTTCTCCTGCAGCACGGCGCAAAGCCAAAAGAGCAAGAGCTGCTACGAACGATTGCGGCCAGGGCCCCGGCGCAAAAGCCGCATCGAGGGACTGACAACCTCTCCGACCTGAAGGAAGGGTCAGAACACTTTCCCATGCGGGACCACGCCAAGGTCGTGAGAGACCTCACCTCTGCTGGGCTCATCCGCGATCAGAGCACGTGTCTGGGACTTACAGGGGTCGAACTTGCAGCCGATCGCGGGGTTGATGGCGAACTTCTTTCTGCACTGCTCGACAGTGGATCCGACCCCTTTTCTGAGACTGGCGACGGTGTGGACTCGTTCCATCTGGCGCTTGTATGCGGGAAGGAGGATAATCTGAAGATCTTGCTTGACTACGCCGTCGCGAACGGTAGCCCACGCGACCACTGGATTGCCAACTGCCACTGGATTACCAACTGGCTGCGGAAGCAAGAACCCAACTCCTGGACGTCAACGCTCAACGCTTACATGTCGGCACTGCAAGACTCTAATCTAATCAACAGCTGGGACAATCACGGACACACTCTCCTCTTCCGTGCTGTGCAGAGGGGAAACAAGGCTCTTGTGTCAGAACTGCTAAAACGCGGATCACATCCTAGGGCCTCTGACGCGTACGGCTGGGCCCCCATTCACGAGGCGGTGCGCACTGAGAATGTTGAGCTTGTGGAGCTCCTTGTTAATTGTGGTGCCTACATCTTGGACACGGTATCCGATATCAAACCCTATTCGGCGACTTCGCCATCAAGCGCTCTGCACTTTCAGGACCCTGAGGCAGCTGTCATCACTATGTTGCATATTGCTGTCAAGGTGTACCCAGGTTCAGCGATTCTTGACGAAAGGGTGAAACTATCACCAGAGATGGTACGACTGCTCCTCAAACTGGGCCTGGATCCGAACCAGCAGACAAAGAATACGGCGACGCTAGGATCATGGAACTTGAGAAAAGCAGAAACACCGTTGCAGATCATATTTCGGGAGGGGCAGTTTACGTGGGATGAGAAGTTCTTCGAGGTCGTTAGGGTGCTGATTGATGCTGGTGCCGAACCAAATGGAATTGCGGATAAGATGAGTATTGATGATATTGCCGAGTTTGAGGGGCATCAGGATCTCTGGGAATTGTTCAGGAATGCTGGTGGTTGAACGTCCGTCCTGTCCTAGTGTGTGAAGCCTAAGATAGGTTACCTAACAAGAAACAACGATCTGGGGCTTGGGGCGAGAACTACTAGGTCAATCATGCTGGGCGGTAGATCTCTACTAGTAAAGAATCATATTGATGTTAAGGTCAAGACGTCTTCACAGGAGTAGTGGGGATTTCGGAGTGCGGATCAGTGCGGCGACCAGTGGAGAACAGTTGAGTATACGCAGGTGAATTAAAGGAGTTCGAATTAGTACAACGATTAGTAGAGAACAGTATACATTAATATTTACACCACTGCCGTCAGTTAAACAAGAGGGAGTGGGGAATGTAAGCGGTCTTGACCCCCTAATCGGGCGACATCTGCCGCTTAATTAGGAGGTGGAAACCGCGACCCTGAGACTAATAGCATTATTTTATCTATTACTAAAACGAAGGAGGGAAGAGGGCCTATTATAGGCAAATAGGCTGTGGGAGGCTTTAGAAGAATTCCCAAAGCCTTGTACTACTAATATAAAGAAAGAATAGTGCTGTAATAGCTTTGTAAGCCCTGTAAGCCCCTTAAAGCTCCAAGAGCTTCGAATGGTTTCTATCACTTACAAATCTAGCCTCTAAAATCCTCTAAATTCCAGTAGCCTTTAGGTGCTTCTGGAACCCCTTTTTCGGCTTATGGAAGTGGTGACTTCCAGTGCCAAGCCTTAAAGGGGGATGGCGTTGCAGGGTACGCGTTGCAAGGTACGCTGTCACCAGCCTACAGTAGCTCTAAACGGCCATACTTTAACAAGTTTTAAGGCTAACTCTTTAAAGATTCATTATCTAACTCCTTGACTAATCTTACTATATAACTATTGTCTGGCTTGCCTAAGCCTTTTTCCACAATACCTAAAGGGACACTCATGACACATTTTCCATCAAAAATGGTTTAAACTTTAGCTCGACGATACTTATATCGTCTTACAATCAATGCCCCTAGAGTGGTGCTGAGATTTTTGTCTACTCAGGCGTATTAGCTTAAGTATAGCTCATTTTAGCGATGGGAAAGTAAAATACGCGCCAGTAGCGGCAAACACGGTTGCGAGGAACAATCAGAAGCTCGTTTAGTGATGGAAAGATAGTGTCAGATTTGTCGTTATCCTAGTTATTAACTCTGCGGCTAATTAGGAGAGCATCGTCAGGTAAATCTCCAGGACGGCCATATCAAAGATCGTGCGCATTCTGCAAAGGTGGGGGGGAATGGGAGGAGTTCCAGAGATTGCTGCGGAGACGTCCGCATACCGAACTAAAGCGTAATAGCTCGTAAGCGTTCCGCCCAACGCCACAGGGGTGAATGATCCCGGTTGTCAAGAAAGGCGGATGTCATCGTATTGCGAGTTAGCGGAGTAGTAGGAATACAGTTGGTAAGAAAGATTTGAGACCATATATCCAGCGAGCCGGGTATTTCGCACTTCTGAGGACGGAGCGAAATATATATATACGTATGTTGAAGGAGACGCCTTTGGTTGCAGAAGAGGCGTACACATCCTGTGCTACCACATCCACCCAACGCAAGGTACTTGGTCGTATCTCGTCGCATTATCGCCAAGAGCGTTGGTTCCCAGTCCCTCGTAACCTGCCGATCATAACAGGGTCGTCACTGGCACAAATCGAGCCTTAGCTAATTTAATGCCGCATTGCCCACCATGTCCCCCAAGATTTCCAGGGCGGCTTTCACGTGCGTGATACAGCGCATCATTCCCTCACTCTTACGACACGTGCTTACCTACCTACCTACCTACCTACCTAAGTAGCGAGACTTATAGGCGATTGGGAAGTCTCTTTGGCGAGTAACTCCACATGCAGGGGCCGGTGGCGTCCGCTCGTGGCCGAGTTTTACCTTTTTAGGTTTTAGAACGCTGCGTACAAACAAGCAACTGGCTGGCTTTCCTGCTTAGAGATCACTGCACGTCGGCCAGGGTTGATAAACATGACAAGCCACTTCCGAGCAGCACTATGCCGATCAAAATGTGGATTGACAGACGCCCCAAACGCCGCCGTGATAAAGAAAAAGACTACCTACTTACATGTACGAGATGTTCTCGGTCCGCTCTTCCAGCAGGGATAAAGCCTCGAGCTTATGCGGGTTGTTTACAATAGTGGCAAAGAGGGCAAATAGGCACGCAGCGGTTAGGGCGGGGCTTATAGAACTAAGGCTAGGGGGCAGCTACCTAGGCGGCGATGCTGGACTTTGGCAAACCGTGGTGGCGCCCTTGGAGCAGTACTTTGAGAGTACAATCGAGACCTGAAGCATGGTGAGAGGAGCAACGCGTCAAACGCATTTACGCGCCTGGCATTAACATAACATACGTCAGGTGCTGCGGGTCAGCCGAGCCAGACACCCCTAGCATCGAGGGGTTCCGACTGCTGCGGAGGCCCGTCTGGCCCATGCCAGGCTTTAATGTATCATCCGCTGGCTTCTAAAAAGAGGGTGAGCTGACTCCCGGATGGTCTTGACATCAGACTCGGCAAGGAGAGTCTGCAATGTACCCAGCGTAGGAACATGAAGGAAAGATATCTGCTAAACAGCGACTCGACAACTATCACAGTCCGTTACCTTATCAAGCTGCAGAAGTGGCTGCCCAATGAATGGACGACGGACCATAAATGAGGTTGGTTTATATATGTGCGGGGTACCCGGAAGCCAACAGGGGGGGTCCAGGCTGCGGAGCTGAGCGCCCGGGCAGTTCAGTTGCGGCAAAGAGCACAGACCTGTGAGACTAGGACGTGGCTGGCTGAGTTTTGTCATCCTGCACCTTTCAGCTAGCCACCAAGAAGCCCCCTATGTCCTGTTCTTGCCTAGGGAAGCGTTCAACTCGCCACGAAAGGGAACCACGTCTGCAAGGTAGATAGGTCTAGGCCGCTTGACATGGCATAGCCGAAGCCTCATGTCCGGTGCAATGATATCCCCCTCCGCTTAGCTCCTGGTCGAATTTTTCATGTATATATATCTGAACCCGCCCCCCACGCACTCGCAGAGCATATGTGTACGGCTACTAAACAAAAGTACCTTCGATACGGGGTGAAGCGTTGCGTTCAAATATGCAGACAATGCTCGTCTCTATCTGGTGCCTCGCGATCCTCCTCCTCGCAGTCCTTGTTTCTTGCCATGCACCGCCGCAGTCTTTCGCCCAGATTCCCTTGGGAATATCCTCCCTCGACCGTGATATTCCCGTTTCACGTGTACTGGCCGAAGAATGGGACGCGTTGAACAAGTCGGTTGGTGGACGATTGTCCTCCCTTTCTAACCTCCCCCTCGGCCTGCCTTGTTATGACAATTACAATGGCAAACCAAAGCAAGTGGACCCGCTTGCATGCTCCGAAGTTGAGAAAAACAAGAACAACTCGGATTGGCTCACCGAACAAGTGGGCGGCTATGTCCAGGTAAGATACCTACCTACCTTACCTTAGCTTCCAAGCGCATTCTCCAATTCCACGGCGGCCCGGCCCGGCCCTGCCCGGCCCAGCCTAGCCTTTCATGTGTTAAGTAGAGGCGCAGGGAAACTGGGTTGTCTGCCAGAGAAGCGGTTACGGATGTCCTATTTCACCATTTGCGCCCATTGTACCGAGCGCTCCGTGCTGGCAGGGCAACCTTCCGCCTGTCTACCTCGAGGTAGAGTCGGTGGAAGATGCCGAGACTGCCCTCGGATGGGCGACCAAGAACCAGGTTCGTGTTGGCGTCAAGAATACCGGCCATGACTACAAAGGCCGCAGCGCCGGACCGGTCGATCTGCTTCTCTGGACGCACCAATATCAGCCGCCCATCACGCTGGATACGAACTTCACCCCAGACGGCTGCCCGTCGCCGGTCGGGGACGCCATCACGTTCGGCGCGGGCCAGGGCTGGGATGGGGTATACGCGTTTGCCGGGAACCACGGCCTCACCGTGGTCGGCGGCTCGTCCGAGACGGTCGGGCCCGCCGGAGGCTGGATCACGGGCGGCGGGCACAGCGGCCTGTCGCCCGTCTATGGGCTCGGCGTGGACAACGTGCTCCAGCTGGGCGTCGTACTGCCCAACGGCACGTACGTAACGGCCAACCGCTGCCAGAACCAGGACGTATTCTTCGCGCAGTGCGGCGGCGGCGGAGGCACCTTCGGCGTCAACATGCACATGTCCACGGCGGCGCACCCCTCGACGCCCGTGCAGTGGGTCGAGATCAACTTTCCCAACTTGACGACGGGGTCCCAAGGCACGCAGCGGCAGCTGCTGGACGTCCTCGTCAGCAATGCCAATGCCTGGTTTGATGCCGGGTGGGGCGGCTACGCCTATCCCGCCGGCCAGCGTCCGAACAACATGTTCCCCGTCCAGCTGATGAACCCGCTGCTCAACCAGTCCCAAGCGCTGCAGTCGCTCCAGCCGCTGTGGGATTTCGCCACGTCGCTCCACATGACGCCCGAGATCACGACGTATCCGTCCTATTACGAGCTGTACCAAGACAAGATCAAAGGGGCACTCAAGTACGACGGCAATCTCGGCATCGCCATGAGCTCGCGTCTGGTTCCGCGATCCAATTTCGAAGGCGCATCGAACCAGACGCAGCTCGCCACCACCATCATGGACGCCATGGAGAACAGCGGTGATGACCTCATGCTCATGCTGCTGCTCGTCACACCGTCGCAGGGCATCCCGGACAGCGGCAGCAGTTCCGTCACGCCGGCGTGGCGCAGCTCGACCTGGCACGTCATCTACCAGTCCATCTGGGATCCGGCCCGCGCCAACGCCACGCAGACTCAGGCCATGTTTGAGACGGTGAGTCGGGCGATGGACCCGCTGCGAAGCATCACGCCAGACGGAGGCGCGTATCTGAACGAGGGAGATACGTTCGAGCCGGACCCGGTGGCCGCGTTCTGGGGCGGGGATAATTATAAGAGGCTGCTGGCCATCAAGCAAGAGATGGATCCGGGGAACATCTTGCAGGTGCATGGCGGCGTGGGATGGAACTCCAGCGAGGAACTGTTTGCGTGTTATCCGGCCGTGAACTAGGTACCTAGGCAGGCAAGCTACAGGTTCATACTATTCGGTGACGTGCCCTAGTGAACAGGGGTTGAAATTACCGATGGGTACCTACCTATGGGTTTTGGGCACCGAGATAAAATGGGCACCCATAGTCGGCCCATGCCAAGCCTGGGAACTTGTAGGCTTTCCCATAAGTAGTAGTAGGTACCTAACGTGCGTGATAAGCGAGCGGATCATCTAAGCGAGTGGATCAAATTTCTCACACAACGCGACCTTCTATCTGCAACTCTACTTTTCTTCTACCACACAACATATCTTTGCCTTCAATGGAAGCCAAATTGGTTATTGCCCTTGAGGCTTGTAAAAATAACTCTAAACTAAGTCTTCAAGCTGCATCCAAAATCTATACAGTACCTTATACTACCCTTCACCGCCGACATTCTAGTACGCCTTCACGATACGATACTCCAGCCAATTCGCGCAAACTCACGGATTTAAAAGAGAAAACGATTATTCAATATATACTTAAGCTATACGCACGCGCATTTCATCCCCGGCTCTCGTACGTAGAAGATATAGCCAACCAATTACTACGCAAACGCGACGCGCCCCCTATTAGCGTACAATGGGCTCACAACTTTATTAAGCGCCAACCGGAACTTCAAACGCATTTTACACGTAAATACAACTACCAAAGGGCCAAATGCGAAGATCCGAAGATTATTCGCAAGTAGTTTACCCTTATACATAACGTTAAGGTTAAATACAGCATCCTTAATAACAATTCGTACAATTTTAACGAAACTGGCTTTATAATGGGCATTATCATCGCCACTATAGTAATTACTACCTCAAACGGCCGCAGCAGCAGGGCTAAACAAACCCAACCCGGCAATCGAAAATAAGCAACAATCATCCAAGGGGTAAATGCTTTAGGTTAGGCCATCCCGCCATTCATCATCCTAACTAGGCGATATCACCTTACCAACTAGTATCAAAAGTACAACCTCCCAGCTACTTAGCGCATTGCAACAACCGATAATAGCTGGACTACCAATAAGAAAGGCATAAATTGGATTCGGCATTTCGATTTCCACACAACATCTCGTACAAAGGGCACACACCGGCTACTAATTCTTAACAGCCACAATAGCCACCACTCTAAGAAATTCGAAAACTATTACAAGAAGCATAACATTATTACGCTTTATATACCTCCTCACTCCTCGCACCTACTTCAACCATTGGATATTAGTTGTTTTTCACCGTTAAAAAAGGCGTACAGCCGCCAAATTAAGCAGTTAATACGGATAAACATCACACACATCAGCAAGTTGGAATTTCTCTATACGTTTAGAGAGGCGTTTTTTGCTTCAATTACAAAAAATAACATCCAAAGGGGGTTTGCCGGAACCGGCCTTATACCGTACAACCCAGAAAAGGTAATATCCAAACTGGATATATCCATTCGAACTCCAACACCCCCAGCCTTAAACCCAACCACAACACTACCTTGGGTTTCCCAAACGCCACACAACCCTCAAAAGGCTACCTCACAATCAACGCTTATCAAAAATCGAATTTCCAACCATCAAAGCAGCTCTCCAACACCTATATTAACTACTATAAACCGATTAGCTAAAGGTACAATAGCGGTTATGCACGAGGTAGCTCTTCTCCGTACAGAGGTCTCGGCACTACGCAAGGCCAATAAGGGCCTTAGTAAGCGACGGAGAGCTAAAAAAACACGTATACGGCTTGGAGGATCACTTACTATACAAAAGGCACAGGATCTACTGGATCAGAAGGCTGTAGGTGAGCAGCTGGCTCAGGAAGGACGTCGAAATGGTGGTGGTACAGGGGGGTCTCGTACGAAGATTCAGTATTGTGGTGTATGCGGCAAGCCTGGCCATAATGCACGCACGTGCAAGGAAGCTGCAGAATCGTCTGATTCATCCGTTTCTGATTCAATTATAGAAGTTTCCTAGTATTATGGTTGTGTAGTTGAGGATAGTTGTGGTAGGGTGATGGAAATTGATCCACTCGCTTAGATGATCCGCTCGCTTATCACGCACGTTATAGGTAATCGCAAAACCGTAATGGCCCCTAAAACTTATAGGAGTACCTAAGTTTTTAATTATTAAAGTATTTTAACCTTCTCTACCCCTATCATGTCACCGAGCTGACAAAATCTACCCCGGCGTATTGCACTTTTCTGTACTGAATGCTGCCGAGGAATCAGACGCGCTCGGTACTGGTAAAATCGCCAGCTTCCGCTGCTTGTCTTTTATTCATCGAGTTAAAGATTTCTCTACTTGAAAATTTCGTCACATTGTGCGCATCATATCACTAACGACGCACGGGAGTTCCTACGGCTTGGCTTCTTGTCGCCATCGAGGAAAGCCAAATTCAAATTTGCAATGATTCCTAGGTAGCCTACCTAGTATGCAGCCCCCTTTCTCGGCTCCCTCACCACTGTCGGATGCGCAAATGCCAAGGCCGTCACCGTCGGAACCGCATCCTGGCCGCCGCCGCTCACAACATCAACCTCGCCGTACCTCAATTCCCTCGACCCGACCTCCTTCATCAGCTCGCTTGCGCTCGAGTTGGAACCCGACCCGGACACCAACTCGCGCGCAGCAAAAGCCCGCGCAATCTCGATGGGTGAAAGAGACATTTGTCTCCCAAGCCTCCACCACTTCAACATCAAGGGCACCACCGCGACGGCCGATGACCAAATCAGAATCAGCGAGAGGCCGAGAAACACGTAGTCAGACCGGTACACCACCTCGATCGCCTGTCGCTCGGCTTGCATCACTTGCGATTCGACGTCCGTCCCGCTTGCCTTAAAGGCCATCCGGAATGTGATCTCGCGTATCGCTGCAACAAGATCGTCGGTCGGGTCGAGCCACTGGTATCCGCAGTCTAGCGATTCCGAATTGGTGATTTTCAGAGGCCGTTGGTACCGCAACGCCGTCACGCCTTTAGTCGCCGTCCGCATAAAGGTAGCAAAGCTGATGCCAACACTGGACGAGAACATTTCTTGAAGCGCGAGATGCAGGCCTCCATAGTAGTCATCCCCGCCGCGGCTGCTTTGGGGTGTTCCAAAGTAGCTCACCACGCTGTCGTTTCGGTATGTGTACGCCTCGTCGAGGGAGATGGTTTCGTTAGACACCACCACATGGTATGCCAGTGTCGCCGGCTTCAAGGTACAGTTCCGGACCTCGATGGTCCCCGCGCACCCGCCCTTCTCGTTGAACACGGTTGACAGATGCATGACGGGCTGCCCAGGGGCAATCGCTGATACTATGTGGTTGATCCCTGTCCAAAAGACGATGCTGTCTTCGTTCATCAGGGTCCCATCTGGTCCTCGATTCCCACTGCCCCCCCCTTCAACTTGTCAAACTGTCGCAAACTGCTGGCACAAGACGCCTCGAGTCCAGCCGCGTGGAACGATGCCTCTGCAAGTCCCGCCAACACAGCATTGCGGTACCGTGATGCGGACAGCGGTAAGGTGGTCCTGGAGCACCTTTTGAAAAGAAGGGTAGAGCGAACGCGGTATTACTTCCTCTTGCCGCAACACTGCCTGTTGCCATTCCTGGGCCCATCTTAAGAGCCGCCACCAGCGGAATGGTGGTGCCGGAGGTGGTGGTTCGTACGACGGCCCGTGAGGCCCGTTGCGCAAGGGGGCGCGTTGGCCGGCAGCACCGCTAGCAGGAGGGTGCAGAAGGCCACAAGGCTGATGCTGCGCCCGGCCAAAAAGGCGGACCAGAGGCTTGTGCTGTACAGCCAGATGTTGTGCAGGTCCTCAACTTTGGTGCCGCCCTCCATGGCCGTGTTCCACCACGAGATGTCGACGCCTCGCGCAAAGGCATAGTGAAGCGAGATGTTGGCGACGACGGAGATGATGGAGAGGTAGACGGCCGGGGACACTGTCCAATTAGACACGAGATCGCCGTCAGATTTCTTAATGACAACAACCATGAGGGCGCCGCAGGCCATGGCAGCGAAGAGCGCGAGCAGCCCATCCCATGGGAGTCGTCGGAGGAAGGATGCGCGCCACGGTCGCGCCGCTGGGGGGGGTTGAGAATCGTCCGAGGCGGCAACGCGGCCGTATCGCACTTGGCTTGCATCCTTGCCGCTCATCGCCGCGGCCGTTTCAAAAGCAGAACCAAGCTAGAAGTAAAACCAAAAGCTGGGGTTGATGGCGTAACGGGTCTGCTAAAAGTAGTGCTCAGAAGGTAGTCGAATTGGTACTGAACGATGTATAACATTGAAAGAAATGAAGAAGAGAGCGAGCTCCTCGTGGGGGAAGCCTACGACCGAGCCTGTGCCCAACCTGCCCAACCTGTCCAACCCCCTCCAAGATACGTGTGGAGAACGGTCTGACTTTGGCGCCAAACCCGAATGACAGGTAGGCTAAGCCTGTCATAGAAGACGTGGAGGAGCCTCGCCCTCTGGTGTGTGGTCAGTTCCGGGCATCCTGCGCTAACTAGCGTATCTGCATCTGTTCGGAGGTGCCTTTCAATAGGTTCTGCTTAAATGCCAAGCCAGCCACACACACCCTTTTAACTGAATGAGCAGCAGCCACACCCACATTTGGGTCTGGCCACGTAATCTTATCCCTCAAGCGATTGCAAAAATAATAGGGACTGCAAATGGCCAGTGGGCTCTATAACTTATTCCACTATATCCCATCTAAAAACGCCACTTTATCGGAACCGGGGAAATGATATCCTAGCTTTAGGGCCGTTCAATGTGATAACGATATACTCGACGGTATAGGTACCTAGGTAGTCATCGGAAATTCCAAGGTTTCAAGATCGGGTACACGACAATCCGTATCAACCCCAACGTACTCCAGATAGGAGACGAAAATGTTGTTCAGGCCACTGTTAGGGTTAGAAATCAAGCACACCTAGACGTTGTGTCGAGCCTGAGGAGTTCAAGGTGAATTTGCTTGTCGATAAGGGTGTGTTCATTCTGAAATCTAGTCTACGCTAGTCAGTAAGATCGATCGTGACATTGGAAAACTTTGTGAGTCGGCAATTCTCAGAGTATTTCTCGACTGTTCGAGGTGTGCAGTGATGGATGGTATCAAGCAACCCTATATGGCGTGTGTAATCAATCCATGGGGGTTTGATTAGAGCTTGCCGGGGAAGTTCAAGTGTGATTGAACTCGGACTTGTCGGACAGGTAGGTAGGTAGTGAACTCAGTAAAGGGACCTTTTGCCGTTAGATACTGGGGCGTGATTGGTTGTGATTTCTCTCGCAACTTACGCTGTGTAACTTAGCAGCAGCATTGCTGATGTGGGCAAACCTCCCAAGTTCAGCTTTTGTTTCTTAACCAACTTATCAGAATCTGCCGAGACGAAGCTGAAAAGCCAAGACTAGTTCTACTGTATTGCCCGGCTCTCATCAACTGCAATCCTGCTTTTCCTATCATCAACGATGCATTCGCAGTTTTGATTCGCAGGTGTTGTGTGTACAACCCCGGGAGCTCCAACTCTGCGGCAATTTTGAATCACAAGGCAAGGATCTGCATCCGACAATTTAGCACGTCGGCGAGGAGTTTATATAGCGTTATACAGCTGCGGTCGTCGTATTGGTTGCCTCATCGATCAAGACTGGAAGCCCTTGAGAAGGTATCAGGTGTAACCGGGCATCCGAATTTAGGGACCCCCGCCACCAACCAGAGCACTATCTTCAAAAGTAAGGCCCCGTACACAACTCTGAATCTGCAGGGGAACTCAGAGACGAGGACTGTGGACGGAGGGACAATTCTTGGCTATTTGATAGCAGTGTCCGTGGTATCGATGTTGCATTCCCCCCCCCCCCCCCCCCCCGTTCTA
>Ga0247765_1000902_pt1 | contig 18361 bp, 24 predicted proteins | sample UWRJL106311C6_FD_179949 | JGI IMG/M metagenome (GOLD analysis project Ga0247765, IMG submission 179949) | Plant litter microbial communities from Arlington Agricultural Research Station in Wisconsin, United States - UWRJ-L106-311C-6 | ecosystem: Environmental > Terrestrial > Plant litter >... | reverse complement strand
CCCTTGCAGGGAAAAAAAAAAAAAAAAACAGGGAGGCGTATCCTATATACCTGTCACAGCACCAAACAGCCTTAGGTCGCGTCGGGTCGCCACCGACCCGGCACCCACCCGTGATCTACCAGACACAGAGTATATAGCCACCCGGGACAGCACTGCTCCCTCTTCCTCTCTTCGTGCAATAACAAGTCCTTCTTCTCCCCAGTTCAAGGTCGGCAAACTTACTATATTCCTCTTCCGAGTAATGGTTGCGAATATATACTCGGCGAGATACACTTTAAGAAGAAAATTTTGAACCTTCCCTCTTTTATGGCAAAGGATACACCCATCAACTACCAAAAGTACTAACAAAAGCCGCCACCCCGGCGACTATTTCAATACCTAACATATCAAGGTATCGATATGAATCTAAAGCGATTATAAGCTGGGAAGGATAGAGGAACAAACCCCTTACCGTACGGGATAAGGATTTCCAGCAGAGGGGCAGTGCATGTGCGTCTCAGCCTTATGCGCCCCAAATACGGTAAGGTCACCTTCTTCAACCCCCCTGCAATCCATATTGGGGCGATTTTCGGACAGGAACGGACGGCCAGGCTTCCCAGTCTCGCCCGCACGAACAATCTTTCAGGGCTAAAATCATCGCGGATGCATCCCATCACGCCGCAGCATCCTTCCAAGCTCTCCAGGTGATCCAAATCTGGACGATATTCAGCGCGATTCCCACCACACCAACAAGTATCGAGATTGCCAGCGCCAAGAGAGCAATGAGCAAGGCGTTGCCCTCGGTGCTGTGGCTATGAAACCACTTCTCGAGTCTGTTTCGCGGAGGCCGCCGGGTCATGAGTGTATGAAGATGTGCCATTCGCTCGCCCCAGTAGACGAACTGGAAGTTTGGGGGCGGGTCGAGGAAGATCTTATATCCTTCGTACTCGGTGCATTCTGGGTCAAAGTTGCGTCTCTCAACTAGTTCGTCGAGAATGCGGGCTGATGCTGGGTCGATTGACGGGAAGAGAACGGCCTGAATCGAGTAGAGTGTCTCGACCAGCAATTGTGGTGGAAGTGTTCCCCTGAAATTTGTTAGTGGGACTGCGCGCGGTAGATGCATCGTCGGCCTTACTCTTTTAAACTCTCGATGAGATTGATGTCCAACGCATTTGCCCTCCCCTCGAACCGCCCAAGCTGAGCTTTCAAGTATGCCACGTGATGAAAGATGTAGAGGCAATTTCGGTGTTCATCAAAGAGAAGATGCTCAGCCAAGTTGTTGGTCAGTCGAAATCGCGCCCCAAGATGTTTCTCGAGCTTGCATGCCCGGAGAGCTCTGTACTGAACAGCTGCCTGTGCTGCATGTTGTGTACCAGTTAGGCTGATAGGGAACAGTCGCTCGACAAACTGTAACAGACTTTCGTCGGGCAGCCATGACGAAGGCCGGTATTGTCCCAGGGTGAAATCGGCGGAATGCCAACTTTTGGCAGCTGGATCGATCATCAGCATGGCTTGGATGGCCATTTCAAGTGCCCGACCACCATTTTTTGAGATGGAAAGGTCCTGGTTCAATTGCGCCTCGACTTGTTTTCTGCGTGTCGGTGCACTGGATTTGATAACGTCGATCGCGCGCACAATGCAATCGTTCGTTATTGGCAACTGCGCCGGAGACACGTCCATGTTGAGGTGGAAGCCATTGTTTCGCTGGAAGAGGTCATTGTAGAATTGAAAGTATGCCTGAAACTCGCCGTCTGTTCCCAGCACCTGGTGGGAAACATTTTTCCGGTCCTCGAAAGCCGCCTTTGCCATGGGAGAGGGATATTGCTGTGTTGAAGTTGATGACCTCTTTCGTCGCGCATCCCGGTGAAAATCTGGGAAGCCCCTCGGGAATTTACCTCTGTTTTTCTCCTTGCAGGGTGGCGGAAGGCTGGGAATGCGGGCATGGTTTTTTGCGACAGGGTCGCAGAGCTGAGTGGCGCTGGAATCTGCCTTGGCGTCCAATCGGCGATGCTTCAACCTGTGTTCCACGTGGGGCGCAGGTTCAGACTTGCTTGTTTGAGGGAAGCTACGCGCCAGCCTTCTCGATACTCTTCTAGTTTTCAAGATTTCAAATCCGCGACTGCCTATTTCCAAACTTCAGCGTCAAATTTTTGCCACAAACGACACTATCGACTCACGTCCAATGAGTCAAGACTTGCCACGCGATTCCGTTCTAGCGCGTATTACTTCTCTTCTTCTGGCACCGTGAGCATTCTCGGCCGTCTCTACTCCCTCCGTCTCAATGAGCCGGCTCGATGGCCCTCGGCATAATCGAGACGCTGTCGTCGCGTCTAGCAGGCGTCACTCGCGCTCGGGGAGCTTTGAGGTATCTCGGCTGGTTCGCACAAATTGATCTGTTATCGCCATCAGTCGAGTCGGAAACTTCGGAATCTCGGAGCCCTGGAGGTTCAAATATCGTGGAAATACCCAGTGTTGCAAGAGAAGACAGCAGCGGGACGTGTCTGTCTGGAACGACACTCGTTGGCGGGTCGATCATTTCATCGGAGCCAACAAAGTCGAGTTCAACTGACCTCAGCACACCGTTAGCCGGCCGCGGAGTCGCTATTCCCGGAAGCAGAAGAAAGGAGCGCATCTGGTTGGGCACAGTAGTCGAGATGGCCCAGTGGAGCTCTGAGGCCTACGAAGAAAGGGCCGAGTTTGTCATCGGGGAGTTGAAGAGGGCCGTTGACGGTCACAAGAAGCTCAAACACAAAGCAGACGAACTCCGCTACGACTTGAGGATGGTCGGCGCGACGCTTGAATTGGCAACACCCACCATCATTGTCAGCTGCACAAAAGAAAACGAAGAAACGCTCCGTTCGCTGTTTAGCAAAGTCGCCCCTCTTCGGCTGAACTGCGCTGTTGACGATGACCCGTCATCTAACATGCAACTGGGGAAGCATGCACCATTCAAGTTGGTTCTGTTCCCCCGGAACAGCGGAACCACCATTTCTCGCAAGGCCGCCCACAATTTCCTTTGGGGAGTTTCTGCCACCCACAATCGGCTTCAGCGCATGGATATTTACGCCCTTTCCCACCATGACCGAAGCTCCTGTGGGAGCTTAGCGCACTTTGAAGGCCGAACAGCCACTCTTGGTGTAACCTTGAGGATTGGGGGCATCGACAAAATTCTCACGGTGGGGCATCTCTTTGACTCATCAAGGCAAGGGAGTTGTCCCACCACCTCTGCCATCGAAGTCACGACAGTGAGGATTCAGCCGCCAGTAAACCTACCAGAATTCAGCGCAGATTTGGACTGGAGCTTGGTCGAGCCTCCAGCCGACCGAACGAGCCACAACACCATCACCTTAACTCCAGGGTCAGAGGCGATCACCCTCAAGGGTATCGCAAGTCAGCCCCGATACCATGGTGTACCCGTGTATCTCGTTTCTGGAGTCAACGGTGTACGCGAGGGTGTCCTCCTCAGTGGAAAGAGTTACGTATCCTCTGGTCAGGGTCGCGATCTCTGTCCCCTCTGGTCATTGCTGCTATCGTCCGGAGTTGTCGAGGAGGGCGAGTGTGGCTCAGCGGTTGTTGACAAGGAAACCTTCCAGGTGTATGGTCATCTCGTGGGCTCCGACGATGAGGTTGGACTCGCCTACGTTGTCCCGCTAGTCGATACCATTGAGCAGATCAAAACGGCATTCGGAACCGACGAGACATTTCTGGCGGAGTCCGAAGAGTCAGGTGGCGTCAGCCTCTTCGGGGCTCATACTTGGCGCAAGCCCACGGACAACCCTCCAGTTGCGGATGCCTATGCCCAACAGATGACTTCTATCAACAGGCCCGCCTCCATCAACAGGCTCCTGGCACTCAGCAAGCCCACAGGGATAACGTTGCGACTTCTACTTACAATTGCCCTCGTCGCTATCGGGCTGTTTTTCGTTCTTCCACGGCTCTTGATCGTCTTCTCCCGGAAGACGGGCTCGAACATATCGTTCGCAGCAGGCTCTCCACCTCCATTGTCCCAAAGTGAAATTTCCAATACGGAGTCGGGACGTGAAAGGGTATTCCGTCGAGACGTTGCAAAGGCCCTGTCAGAAAGGATTGACAAAGACGCCGGATTGCCCAGTTCCATTCATGCCGCGGATCGGTGTCCCAAGGATTGGCCGTATCCTTTTAATTATGGCGGATACAAGCGTCTTGTCTCGGCCCCGCCGGTTTCACCGGCCTCGTTCTTCGACCCGGAAGGGCCTGTTCCCCCAGATCCGTTACTTATCTCTGGACAGAAAAAGCCAGCAATCACACGGACAAGTGAGCAAAATGACAATGAGATGACGCCGAATTGGTACGTAGAGCATGTTTATCTCGTGACGTCGCTACTTTTACCGAGTCTGGCTCTTTTGATGAACCTGGAAGGGGGCCCGATCGCAGTCCGCAACACCAAGAGGAAGTTCTTAATGCTGGCCCACGCTATCGGAGATCCCATCAATTCTATATGGTCTATAACGAATCGGCTCAGCACAGCCGAGAAAATTTACCATCTCACACAGGATTCTCTCGTCACCAAGCAGGGTGATCAGAGCCGGACTGCACAGGCCAGGGCGGTCGCAGCCGTGCTGTTCGCAATTCACGAGATTTCAGGGGAACGGCAAGATGACCATGACCTTGGGTACCTGAGGAACATTATGGAGCGATCAATCCCCTCTCCAGGACAGCTATCGATGGACCATTGGCATGAGACAGCCCGGTTTCTCGGTCAGGCAAGAACGAACTATCGAGCGCCCTGCGCTCTTGCCATCTTCGCTTATGCCCTCAACCTCGCATTTGTCACCACCGACATTTTACATCAGAGTTCTACTTACAGCCACGTTTTAACATCCGGGCTGTTCATTGCATGTCTCGCTTTCAGCTTTTTGGGGACCATGGCGTACTTGGACGCTACGCTCGGCGCCTTCACGTCGCCAAATGTCATCCGAGAGTTCATTGACCTCAGAATCTACAAGGCCACCGGGTCCTACAAATACAAAGATAATTTAATCGGAGAGCTCGGCCCGTACGGCGAGCACAAAACACCAATCCACAAGGTCGAAGCTGCAATACTACCCTGGAGTACTTCCTGGGACTCGTCTCGTTCCCGGAAATCTCGCAGCCCGTTGACGTTAAGACGCGAAATCACGAAAACTTGGCAAATCATTATGGCATCACTTCCAGTTTTTGTAAGCCTCGGTAGTGCGACCCTCGTCATGGGCTTATTCGGGGAAGATTGGGGCGTGGCCCGGTTGCTTCTCCAAGAAACCGTCCATATTTGGATAACAATAGCAGTGGCCGGTCCCGTGTTTAATCTGTGGCGTGATTGGAGCCACGGGCGACTCATACAACGTCTTGGGAGGACCGGAAGGATGTTGGCAATGGGAGTAGTTTGGATTGCGATTTCATCTCTGGCAGCCTTTCTTTATTTTTTTACACATCGAACCAGGGGTTTTTCACACGACACGGTTGCCTTCGATACACGGAAGAATCATGATCAAGACAAAGGGCGAATCGCAATGGTGGTGGGCGGGGTTTTATGCTTTCAGTTCCTATTTACGACAACTGTTCTAGTACGATACAGGAAGGGGGTCAGCGTGCTGCGGTATCAGGGTCCTGCGCAAACACCAAAAGGTTGTTCGAGAGCGGGTTGGAGGCTGGGGTTGGGGGATATTATACGATGTATCTGGAAATTTCTGAAGTAGTTTGGTACTTTGGGCTGGGAGAGCGGTAATTGATGTCATTGGAACCGCCACTTGCGTCAACAACAGCGCCATGACACGGGTGATATGCCTTCGCACGTATCGTCATAAACCCTAGATTTTGTAAAAATACTAAAAAATGTGGAGACCCGCGCCAGTGAAAAACTAGGTAAAATACCAAGTCAGTGTAGGCTTTAAGCCACATCGAAATCCCGAAGCGAAGCCGCCGCCCTGCCCATCAACCACCACTACCACCACCAAGCACTACGTAGGGTAGAGGGTGGTAAATCAACAATGTACGCCTGGGGGAAAAAAAGCCAACCAGGTATATTTCTTGCGGCAAATCAAATAATCAAGGCCCTGTTAGGCCTGCAGGGCTAGTTGGAAAGATGGTGGCCTGGATGACTAGATTTCGTTTTCCGCCTGGCAAGTACAAGGCCCATCGCCCAATGGCCGCTTGACGGGTAGTGCCGCTAAGCGTTCGACCAATGTAATGACGAAAAACCATGGCTCAGATATTATATAATAGAAGCTCAGATATTATATAATAGAAGCTCAGCTTGCCTCGCTCCTTCACTTCGTAGCAAACCCAGTTCCCGGAACATCATCAAAGCTTCGCTTCGATAAAGGACAATCTGATACCTATTGGGCCCAATGGAAGGAGCTAGCAAGAGTAATGACGCAACTACAACCCAGGCCACCAGTATTTAGCCCACCTCAGCAGTACAGTTTATCTTGGCCCAATTCATCACCTTTTACCCTCATCATTTGGCATCATCACATGCCCTACATCGGCACCTCACGCCAGGCTTTATCGCGAAACCATCAAACCCACCACTATGAGGCCCACCTGCAACCTCGACGTCAGAACAGACACACCCTCGACGAGCCGCGTGCGGACGACGCCAGAATGCCCGGATTCATCCCAAGTCGATCCTTTAGTAGCCGCCGCAATCTGCAATACGAATAACAGCCCCCTCTTCAAGCTGCCTGACAAAGTCCTTCTGCGCATCATGGAGCAGCTCGATCCGATTGGTCTCCAATGTCTGCGACGAACCAGCCGTCTATTCCTGCGCCTTTTTGGAGATTCTCGATTCAGGAATTACCATTTTACCGGCGACACTTTGCGAGGGTCACTCGTCTTTACTCCCTGGGCTGTAGCGCGCCCTGTTCATGCTGCTGAGGGTGCAGGCCAGTCCCTTTATCAGCTTCTGGAACAGGATACGATCAACAATAGCATCTGCTCCGCCTGCAGAGAAAACAGGGAAGTGCGTCTCGCATGGCATCGGTCATTAAGCGACCCACGGAAATCCGACGATTGGAAACGGTGTGGTCCTTGTGGGCTATACCACCCACCGGGATGGTTCTCGCGTATCCGTCGGTGCATTGGAAGTCGAGGGTATGTTCGGCTTTGTGAACATGAACATGATGGTTGCGTCATCACCTGGAAGACCGTAATCAGGTATGCGAAACAACTTGCGAGAATTGACGTGCCGGAACCAGCGCGCGTGAGAGTACTGGTTTGTAGGGACGCAAGCCATCTTCCCAGTCATCACATGCATCACCATGATCAACACCATACGAATACGAGCACCGAGGCAGCAGGACGGTGTTATGCCAAATCTCGATGTTTTCCATCCATCACCATGATAGGGAGTCTAAGCACAGCGGTTAAACTAGAGATGGAATGGACCGGTTTTCTAAAGCTACCGGACAAGTATGAGCGGTTAGAGTCTATCGAGATGGCTCGTCTACTCGCAAAGTTTCGCCAGAACAACCCTCCAGCGGAATTCATCTTGCCGCAACCTGGTCCTGGACCGCTTCCTGAAATGCGATGCTTCGATCCGAACAAGTGTCGGTGTCTGCACTATGTAGGACAAGAGAATTTTTCGAGGGCTGAAAATGGAAATGAACTCGATGAAAATGGAAATAGCTGGCAACTCGCCCCCGTCCCAGCAGAGGACATGAAAAGAAACATGAATTACACCTGTCGTCCATGTCAACGTGTTTCGTCATCCCCGGTAGACAAAACCGACGGCGTCATGACGGGCTTAAATACCCACGGAATCCACACGGCAAGAACCATCGTCCATCGCAACGGCGGCTCACACACCCACACCCAGGTTGATATCAACCCCTGCATGGCCTGTCCTCCAACTCCAACTCATCGTGGTGGTGATAGTGGCGGTCAAAGGCCATCGTGTCTCGCCATCACGTATCGTCGATCTATTCTCATCGCCGGGGAAGGGGAATTCTCGCGCGCGGTAACCCAATCGTGGTTTGAGGCGATTGATTCTCGTTCACATACTGGTACCGTATTCCCTGGTGATAATGAGGCGAGACCGTTTGACGTTCTGGCCTGTCCAGATGACGACCCGGCCTGTGCGAATTATTTTCGTTATTCGCATCGTCCTGTGGTGAAGGAGTGGTGGCGCCAAAAGCGAGAGCAGCAGCGACCGGGTCGGCTCGAGGGACAAGATAGACAGTGGGCCACTGCGGGGGGGAAAAAGAAGCGTGGGAAAAAGAAACAGAGGGGGGTGCCCAAAGATAAGGAGGACGAGGAGGGAAAAGTGATAGTGATCGACACATTGTTAGAACTTTGGGCTAAAATGGTGTGTGTGTCGGTTTGGATTGTCTTTTTCATTGTCATTGTTTATCTCGTTGTCGACTTTATGTCGTTCCCCGGTCATACTGGAGAGCAGGATTAGCTCTGCAAGAAGTGTTCCAGCCATTACACTCTCAGAGTCGCAATAACGCCTATAGGGAGGTTGATTAGGGACTCTAGAATGAGTTGTGTTTAACCAACATGAAATACCAGACTAGGAAGACATACACTAGGAGATAGAAAGCTCCCATCGTTCAGAATTCCCATTGTTCAGATCAAGCATCGCAGTTTCATGCAATTGGTCAATCAACGAGTTGACCTAATTATGTATGCGCCTGCACGACACCCAATGCGCTAGAACTATCGGACTCAGCTGGCTCACCGACATTGCTCAGCCAGCCACAAACCATTGGCAAATGAAGATCTCACCCCCCACCACCATCCCTTACCTATCTACGTACCTACCTAGGTACCTACCTACATAAGTGCAGACCCTATTTTTGTACGACCGCGTTTTCCGAGACCGTAGTCCGCGTTCCTGACACGAAATACTGGAGAATGCGACAACCCCCGCATAATTGACTCACCCGAGCAGCTTACGCTCGATGCATGGAAAGTCCAATCAGGATGCTGTTTGTGGGCCCGGTTTGGGCAGTGGTTGGGTTCTTAAGAAGCTGTGTGTTTCCTGGCACTCACATCATGTTTCTCGTGTGTACTCAACTCGATTCGACAACCTGCAGTGAATATTTTAAATCACACTCCAAAACAAAAACAAGTTGAATTTAACCCCTTAAGTTTGAAACAATGTCGACACCCACATGCACAGACAAGGACAAGGACCCCCTCCAGCAGATCCTGCTGGTTCTCTTCCCCGGGTTCAACACTCTGGACATGAATGGCCCCTATGAAGTCCTCCAGAAATGCCGCGACGGAAAAGCCTTCAAGATCACCGTGGCTTCGGAGACGGAAATCACCACTTCGATTGAGGGCGTGCAGGTCAAGGTGCTTACTTACCTTCTACTTATACCTATTTAACATAACAGTACTACTGACATTTTTGATTTTGATTTGATGACCATGTATAGCGCGATGTTGCTCTCGACGACACCCTCATCAACAAGCTTTCAACCTACGATATTCTCGTCGTCCCCGGTGGAACTGCCCCGCCTGTCATTGCGCAGGTAGCCAAGATGGACAGCCCGTTTATGCGTTTGATTGGAGCGTACGCGGGGATTCCCCCAAAGGGGAAAGGCACCCGTATCCTTTTGTGAGTATTTTTTTTCTTTTTTTCTTTTTTTTTTCGACATGACTAATAATAACATGAAATGATAGGTCCATCTGCACGGGCGCCATCTTCCCCGGCGCACTCGGCATATTCAACAACAGACTCTGCACCACGCACTGGGGAGCCTACAAATTGCTCATGCAGCACGTACAAGAGGCCTCGGTACGCACACCCGGCTCGGAACCCGGCACCGTGGTCGCAGCGCGGTTTGTGGACTCGGGCCTGAATAAAGAAGGGGTCAGGATTATTAGCAGTGGCGGAATCAGCTGCGGCATGGATGCGAGTTTGTATGTGGTGAAACTCAAGTTTGATGAGACGGAAGCGCAGACGGTGGCGGCACTGTTGGATTATGCGTGGCGCAAGACCGAGGGGTTTGTGGTGCTGGATCAGAATGCGAAGAGCTGATTTGTACTACCTGCCTGCCTGCCTAGATACCTAAGTACATGTACCTATCTGGGTTGATACGTGGTAGTTCTACCGCTTTTTTGTTTGCACAAGTCGAATGGTTCAGCATTGCGAGGCACGTCTCGAGAAAGTCACGGTCGCGATCCCCAATGGTCACATCTCCAATGGCAACCCCCCATACTTGTCGGGCATGCAGGCTGCCCAGATGGGATAAGCGGGTCACAGTTCTTCTCCACGGGAATGACGCCCGACACTCTGATCGGTGGCGTTGGCCGAACCTTGGGTTATAAAAAGCGGGGTTATCACATCATCTCTGTTCTCACCAGGTTCAGTCTTCACCAAAGAATATTGAAAGAACCGACATGTCTTCAGAATCGCCCCCCCACCCCCGCTTACCTCCCCACCTCCTCTTCCTCCCCCCTCCTCATCTCCAAACCCCTCTACAGTTCCATCGTCTCTGCGCCCCGCGTCCCCCTCGCCACATATACCCTCCCCATCCGATCCGGACTTGCCTTTTCCGTCTCTGCAGGGTGTATAATCCGGATAAGCACCCCGTTTGGCGCCCAAGTCGGCGACCTTAACCTCTGGAACCTCCAGAACCCGCGCGAGCGGTTCTGGGCAAGCCGCACCCGCCAACTGCACGCCTCGCACGTCTCTACTCATGATCGACTCTGGTCCTGTCTTCCATACATGCGTCCGCTCGCGACCATCATTGCGGATTCCCTTGCCGGGTACGGAAAAGATGCGCAGGGCGGGAGAGTTCATGATTTATTGGGAACGAGATGTGATCCGTACATTCGCGCTGTTCTTACCCAAGACACTGAAACCCAGAGGGCAGACACTGGGGAAGCACAAGTAGAAAAAGGGGGAGAGTACAACTACCACTGCCACTCCAACCTCGTGCGCGCCATTCTCCCGTGGGGGCTAAACGAAGGAGATGTCCACGACGTGTTGAACCTGTTCCAGGTCACGGGGCTGGATGAGCGCGGACGGTACTGGATGGGGAAATGTCCCGCAGGAGAGGAGGATTTCTTGGAGCTCTTTGCGGAGCAGGACCTTTTGATGGCTTTGAGTAAGTTTTTCTCTCTCCTCTCTCTCCGTTTTTTTTTTTTTTTTGGGGGGGGGGGGGGGTTCCCCGTTGTTCACCTTAGTCAGGATGAAATCTCCTCAATATTCTCCGAATTACACGTTAAGTTACAGTGTCTTGTACTCGGTATCCCTTCGGAAACTCCACGTCCCTTGTGACAGAATCGGGTCGTAGCCTAGAACGCCTTCGATCAGAGCCACGACCATGGTGGTGGTAATGTGAAACTGGTTGGTATATCTCGTCTCTTTGGTGCTGAGAATCAACTTGTCGTATAATTCGCCCAGGCCAAATGCCGACTGGCAGAGCCTGATTTGGATTGCCGGCGGCTGGTTGAAGAGTTGAACCGTTAGCTTGAGGTAAACAGACCAGAAAACCCTCAACTCAGTTCCGGTCAACAGCATAGCAGTTACTTACCGCAGTAGTATCATGATGATTGACTCGACACCATCGTTCCAGGTAATCTGCCAAGAATTTCAAGGAGGGGCTATGGCTGCCCTGGATCTCAATCTCTCCTCCATGGCTGGGAAGAACCGTGAGGAAGTAAGGGGGTCTCAAGAACAGCTCGTCAGGCCTAGGTAGAGACTGCACATTGGGGAGAAACTGGACTGCCGCCGTCCTGGACAAGCTTCCGTGTGCTCCTCCTCCTGTCTGTTGTTTCTCCACTACTTCGGGCTTCCCCGTTGTGGTGTCGAGTTTGACATCCGCCCATTCATCTGCCGCGGCTCCTCCAGCACCCTGGCGCAGAGGTAGGGGTAGAGGTTTTGACTTGGGAGTCTCAAAGCAGGTCAAAAGCGCACCACGAAAAACTGGAAACAGTTCCGTGGGTACAAAAATCCGTTTCTTGGGGATGGTGATGATGAACCCGTTGCGCTGTTCGGACCAGGAAGTCCCGCCTTTTTCGGAAGAAGAGCTGGAAACCTCAAGATAGATTCTCAGCCTCCCAAATTTCGATTTCTCCAAAACCGTCTCGATCCATTCTTCATTCCCCGGGGAATCATCCTCAAGTAATTCCGTTAGGCTCTTCGCCCAAGTCTGGACACACCCCGCGATAGTCTGGACGAAATTCGCTTTGTCGGGGTAGAATTCGTCCAGCTCGGCGAGGAGGATCTGCCATTCTGGATCGAGGGCAATTTCATGGCCGAGAAGATCTTGGAGACTTTTCAGGGTGGTTTGTAACGGCCCGTCGGATTTCGTCCAGTGGTCGCGGATGGCGACTTGGGCTTTTAGTGGTCTGTGTGGTAGGTCGAATTTAATAATAAGCGACTTTTGTTCATAGCACACAGCAGCACAGCAGGGGGTGGGGAATATCTATTACTCACAGAGATGGCATGATGGGTCCTGGGCGGGGGAGGGAGAAGCTGAAGTGCGGAGAGAAAGAGACGGGAGAGAGAGAGACTCGGAACCAAAGATGGAGGAGGTTGGGTTTGACCGGCCGCTTTTTGGACAGACAGACAGACAGGATTTAAAATATCACACTGCAAGCCTAGGCCCTAGTGTATTCGAAGGCAGGAAGAGTTGGGCGTGTGGGAGCGGGAATCGGAGCCCTCAAAGTGGCGCCTGCAAGGCCCCTGAATTTGACAAACACAAACCGTGAACGGGGGTTGGGATTTGGGGGTTGGGTTTAGGGGGAAGAGCTGAATGCGGGGGAGGGACAGCAAGCACAACACACTGCAGGCAGCGAGGCGGAATCCTGTCCTCAATTTTTTCCTCTCCTTGGTTCCAGATCAAAAACAGCTACCAAAGCGAGCGAGCTATCCTTGCCGAGATTCATCCCAAGTCTGCATCTGCATATCGTCTGATGAAATGCATTCTTTGTGGGGGGTTTTAGCGAAGGCTGGGTTGCTCGGTCCCAAGGTCAACACTGGACCCAAGATCTGGGATGCCCCGTTGGGCTGAGTGCCAAGACCAAGAGAGGCCTCTGACCCCTCAATCCCCCTCACGGCAGGCTCCGCTTCCCCTCTTCAGGCGGCGTCTTGTTTTACTGGGGCCCCTAGCATGCTGAGGAGCTAGGGGTCCGTTCCACAGCGGGTGCCATGGATGACCATGGGTGCCAATGGGCACTATAATTGACTAGTCGTTCAGCTTCTGCAGTGACCCCGCCTTCGCAATACCGTTTTGACGATGTTATTCTTCTCACCGCACCGCACCACGCGGGTCGCGCTTGGCTGTCCGTGTTGGTCACAAATCACCCTGTTTCATGGCTTGCATTGTCCTGCAGATATTGACTCAATCATCACAAAAGTCAAGTCTGCCTCGCCTTTTTGTCGTCTTGACAACCTGGGCCAAGCGCCCGTTTCGCAAACCCCACTGAGAGAAGGAGGGGTTGGGCATCAGCGAGACATGAGGTTTGGGATGGCACTGGGGTTATGGGGTATGGGGTACAGGGTATAAAGAGGCCATGTCCGCACCGGTGAAGAAGAGGGAGATCATCATCGGGATCCTCAATCGCCACAAACCACATCAAGTTCCCCATCACATACCAATCCCTAACTGCCAACATGCCTCGTCTTCCCCCTGCCGAGAAGCTCTCGCTTGCCCTGCGTAAGAACGTGAGAGACGAGTGGGATAACAACAAGGCCGACCTTGAGAGCCAGCTTAGTGGGGTTCTCGGCCAGCCTTGGTATGTTTTCTCGTTTTACCTTTCAGTTGTCCCAAACTTATCAAGATCCCAGGACAGTCGATGTCAACCCTCTTGCCATCTGGCCCTACCACAACGACGGCTACGCCAAGGAGTCTCTTGGTAGCGCTATCAAGTCGTAAGTTTGGGCAAACACACAACCTATGGATTGATGGAGCTAATGCTGCGGTCTTGGTAGTTACGTCGAAGGTGCAGTGTATCAAATCAAGTATCTCACTGGAAGATACGATACTCTTGCCCAGGAGATCAACGAGATTTGCAGCGCACATGTCCTCACACTTGATGTCGACGAGGAGTCTCGCTTCTCATACAACGGCGCCGACGTGCAAGATGGCAAGCTGAGGATGCTCTTCAACGACCAGTACCTTGGCACCAACACCAACGACGCGCTCAACGAGAGCAACTTGTTCAAGGCGCTCAACAACGCACCCTCGGACAAGCCCATCAGCTTCTCAACCCGTCTCGGTATCCGCGGCGACTACGAGCCGGCGATTGGTGCCACGCAAAAGAAGCTGGCCGAGATGTTGGGCAAGCCGGAAGCCGATATCAAGATCAACCCCAACTTTGAAGAGACGTTTGCCAAGCTCACCGAAGCCAAGAAGAGCAAGGCGGCTGATCTCCGCGACGACTGGGAGAGCGCGCTGGGTAGCTACACTCTCAAGTACTTTGAGGGACTGGCTTACCAGATGAACTACCAAAAGGTTGGCGAAGACGATCTCATCCAGGAGGGTTTCCTCGAGGCAGTGCCCAGTCTGGAGTTCCACTTTCGCATTGTCGATGCGCTGAAGCACGGATCAGGATATGGTGAAGTGGATATTGAGGGGGAGAAGCTTTATATCCAGACGACGGTGGACAAGTGGGGATACAACATTGACTATGTTGCGGAGAAGCTGATTGACCGGCTTTGATTTTTGGGGGCGCGATGGTGGAATCACGAAAAGGAAAAAGCATGTCACGAATGAGCAAACCTAGATATTTTGGGTATTAGGCCGGTTCATAGAACCTGAAGGAATAGACAAGATCCAGGCCACAAGGTTTTTTGGTTTGCTGTCTCTGGCGTGACGAAATGGAACCTGGCACGGAACCGGACGGCTCCCCGCGTACATGTATTGATTATTGGAGTATTACAGTATTGCCGGGTGGCTGAATTCCCGTAGGTCCCTATCTCGCCAAGTCCGAGCTGGATGAATGGGATGGATGGGTTGGATGGGTTGGATCAAATGTCACCAATGTCACCGCACCGCATTGCGCCACAGGCAACGAACCACCAGATGCTATGCAGATAGATAGATAGATAACTAGGTAGATGAGCAAACCATTGAGGCTCTCCTCCCAACTTGTATTGCGTGCGTGCGTGTGCTTGTATGTGCTTGCTTGCTCTGTGAGATGGTCGGTTTCGGTTTCGGTTCAGGTTTCGGTTCAGTCCATTTTTAGGTAGGTACCTGCCTACCTGCCTTAGGAAGCTACCTAGATTGTAGATGGGAAAAGGTAAGGGTTTGCTCCAGTCCGTGGTTGGACAAGATCTAACTACCTAGGTAGGTAGGTAGTGTACATGGCGCACTTTCACCTTCACCGCCATCTCCGGCCCGGGGCCGGGTAGAGACAGATCAGATCAGATCAGAATACAGAACAAAGACAGGACAGAGACGTCGGAGTAATTCCCCGAGGCTGGTTGGACACTACAGTTTACTTCAGTCCAATTCGGTTCAGTTTCCCTCGCTGTGGCTGGCTAGCTGGTGGGATGAGACATTTCCCTCATGTCCAGAACTAACACTGGACTGACACTGGACTGAACTGAACTGGACCGGGACCGAGCTGGGCTAGAGTTGATGCCATGTAAATCGGATTCAGGACAACCGACTAGTCATTGAAGGATGAACTTTTGTTGCGAGACTCAACTATTTTTTTGTCGAGTGTGACTGCAGACACAGGCAGCAGCAACGGCTAGCTGCCGCATTGCGGCGATGCATCCGATCCGATGATGCGATGCAGGTATGTATCTATCTGGTTACACCGACGCTCATTCAGCGAGAGAGTGGCGAGCTAGTCCCCCCCCCGTGACGGGTGATACCATACAGTGCAATACAGCGAGCGCAGTGCATGCATGTGCTATCATCACACCATCTCGAATACGGGACGGGTACATGTATATTATCTTCACTGTTGTATGTATCAATTTTTAAAGAAGAATACGAGCCTAGGCCCTTACCCGGTTTTTGATTTTTTCCCGTTTCCAAACCTTCGAGAGCATTTTACATCCGGGGAAATGGAAAAAAGGAACATGAGTGGAGCTGTAATGGTGCAAGGCCCCAAGGCAGGAAGAGGAAGAGGATGCAAACTGCGGGTACAGTACCAAATAACTTTCCTGCCTAGCAGCCAAGCAAAAAGAACAAATCTTTGGCGATCCCCGGTTTTACGGCAGGGACGGGAGGTGAGGGGGGTGCTGAGTGCATTGTTCGGTACTCCTTCCGGAGAACACACGACCAGGTGTTCCAGGTAACATCGGGATGAATCGTATCCAGTACCCCGGGTTCCTTCCAATGCATCCAACTAACAAAGATTCTCCGCCACACACACACCAAAAAAAGAGAGAGAGACAGCCGTTGCAAGGTAACGTAACGTATCCCTGAGTCTTAGTCTACCTAGTCTAGAGTGCCCAGGCTGAAAAATGTACGAAGGCATACACTCGTCTAAATTCCTGGTTGACAGTCCCAGCCCCATGTGTAATCCAGATCCCGGGAAAGACAATGATGGGGAACCAGGGGAAAAAAAAGAGCCGAGACTGCCGGTCAAGAAGGTGCGAACGAGTGAGGAGGGGAGGGGGGTCTCGTGCATGTGAGATGATTGGGGGCCTTGCTGGCTTTGACATGCATGTACAAGAACTTCACCTCCAACAAAAACTTGCAGTTGCCCGGGGTTTTTTTTTCCTCTCGGAGAAGGGGTCGACTCATCCACATTTGCTTTTTAGTCCAGTCCACTCGCTCACATTACCTTACCTTCTCGGTCTAGTCTTTACTCTTCACCTCTCAAGTCAGTGAATAAACTAACTGACTGCCGCCAACATGTTCACCTCAATAATATCCGCCGTTCTCCTCTTCGTCACCACCGCCACTTCCACTCCCTTCCCTACCAAACGCGCCACCACCAACAACACCCTCTCCTGCAGCGAAACCTCATTTAGACACCTCTTGTGGAAGGCCACTGATCTCTCGTTCAACTCCTCCATCACCTTCACCACGCCAAGCCACGCCGTATCCAGTGGTTTCGTATCTTTCCGTCTCGCCAACAACGCGCTAAACTATACGCTGTCCTGCTCCGCTTCGGACACACGCATGTGGGAGTTTTTCTACGGAGATCGTTGGTTCCCATGTGTAGGACCCGAGGGTATAAGCAGTAATGCCGAGTTCCGGTACACAAACCGGGGAGAGAGTAGGTATCTCGCGACGGTGAATGCGGAGTTGGAGGTCCGTCAGCGTTGGATGTGCGATGATGGGGAATATCCGTAAGTTTTTTTTTTTCTTTCTCTCCCTCCCTTTCTACCCAAACCCAGATATCTCTATTCGTATCCCACCTTCGAGGATGTGTGCGTGTGACTGGACTGACAGAAGGAATGCAAAGTATTATCTTCAACGCTACCGGCTCCGCAAACCTTACCCTCGGCTGTACTATCAACAAGACGTACAATACCAACTGGAGCATGGGCCAAACTCACTCGACGCAGAGTATTTCTTGTGCGAAGCAGGATTGGCCGTTGACGCTGACGGAGATGTCGGCTATTGCTTGAGGAGGGGGAAGTAATACTTGGGTACCTACCTTGGTCTGGCATGGTGGTGAGTTAGGTAGAGAGAGAAAGAGACAGAGATGGATAGAGTACCTAATATTAATGTCGAGTCTCGCCATCATATCTAATTACACTCTGACCGAGGTTCTGTCCAGACGGATAGAATGAACAGCATCTGCCGTGCCATGACATGCCGTGCCTTGCAGTAGCAGTAGCAGTAGCAGTAGCAGCAGCGGACCGGGCCGAACGTAGTGCAGTAGGGCGGCAGGACGGCACGGCAGTGCAGACAGTGCAGGTAGTATCAGATGATATCAAATGAGGTTGGACAACATGTGCATGTCCAGATCTTACTTTATGTCATGTCATCTCACCTTACCTAGGTACCTACCACCATCTACCACTATGAGGTATCTATGTATAAGCCTTTCCACTTCTACTTCTACTTCTACTTCTACTTCCATTTCTACTTCCACTTCTACCATTACTTCTACCATTACTTCCACTTCTCAAGCATCACCACCACCACCTGTAATCGATATTTGCAAAGCAAGTAGACCGGCCTGATTTCCATCCTCTTTGTGAACATCCGTCTTACACTCACAGATTTTATTTGCGGGCATTCTATTCGTACACGTAATGACGAACCCTCCCACTGCCGTCTGTCTGTCTGTCTCACCAGATATGTTCCCCCTTCCCTCCTTCCTCCTTCTTCCTTATGCCCCTCCACTTTCCCATTGCTCTCCATTAACATCAACAAAACAAAAACATTGTTACCCAACATGCTACCCACCCACCTTGGTACACATCTATTCACCTACCTAGATAGCTAGCTGCTCACCTCCTCCTCGCCTAGGTACTCACCCCCCCCCC
>Ga0247765_1000900_pt1 | contig 18427 bp, 12 predicted proteins | sample UWRJL106311C6_FD_179949 | JGI IMG/M metagenome (GOLD analysis project Ga0247765, IMG submission 179949) | Plant litter microbial communities from Arlington Agricultural Research Station in Wisconsin, United States - UWRJ-L106-311C-6 | ecosystem: Environmental > Terrestrial > Plant litter >... | reverse complement strand
GTTGACTACCATCGCCCGCGCTTTTGCCTATCACAAAATTCTGGCCATCAAAGAGAATAAAAAGATAGAAGACATCTACACCGACACCGAGAATGAATACGACGAGTTTGATTCCGATGACAGTCTATGGTCTGACTCTGATGACTATGACGAAGACAGTGACGACGGGGAGGGGAGCAACGACGGTAAAAAGAATGGCATGGCTGATGCTGATGACGACAATGATGGTGGCAGCGGGGACGACAATGACGATGCCGATGATGATGATGATGACGATGATGACGAGGACGTCGAACGTCACTTGGTCAAGACTACTTTCGACACCGCCCTTGTCCTTGGGGTGCCCACGTCAGTTCAAGTGGCCAAAGTGTGTGACAACTCACGCTTCCGGAAAGGTCTCTGGGTTGTTAGCAAGAGCGAGCTCATCAGTGAACTCACTGAGCTGGGGATGGGCTTCCTCTCCCAGACAACCTACATTGCGCTGCAGGCTCAGCTGAACACGTGCAGAAACCCGGACTGCGTCAAAATGAAAGAGAAGATCAAACAAGTAGCTCCTGCTTGCGACTGGCGCCCGTTCAGAGACTGGGCCCTCGTTGCCATGAGTTGCCAGGCCGCTATGGATGATGCCTACAAGGTCTCGTATGCCCACACCCATCTTGCCCGGGCTGTCGCTTTGTTTTGCATGGCGCTTAAGAAATGTCTTCGCAAAAAACATCGCGACGAACTGTTCCTTCCATTCCTAGACGGGGACGGCGACCCTCTGCACAAGATCGACCGCGCCAACGTCTCTAATCTCATTTACTGGATGGCGAGAATCCAGTCGCAACTTGGCATTGGTCCGCGGCGTTTTGGACGGTGGAACCATCACCTCCTCCCACCGCACATCACCCTTCCTTCCATCGAGCGGGCTTCCGAGACCGTTGAGAAGATGAGCATTTGTAAGAATCGGCTCTGGAATCTTGTCAACGTCAGCGACCGCAAGCAGAGTGACCTTCCCGATATTGTTTCGGCCCTATTTCCCTACCGGGAAAAGCTTCTCCACAAAGACCACGATTTCTGTACCCCGAGCAAGTGTCAGTGGGCCCAGATGGACAGCACCGGAGTCAAGCAGCTGCACAAGTGCGAGCTAGCCGAAAAGGAAAACGATGGTAATGCCACCCAGAAAGCTGATACTAAGAAGAGCAAGGATGTGGCACCGCCCAACAAGGAGGGACAACCTCAAGCGGAGACATCTGGGTGCAAGCAACTGCATTTCCCTGTCGAGCTTCTTGAGACCGCACTGGAGATGGGCAAGAGTACGGCCTGGCTTTGCAAGTCGACGGCCCTCAGTGGACCCAACGATCCATATATTGCCATTTCCCATGTCTGGTCCGACGGCACGGGCGTGGGGGTCAAGAATGCCGGCACTGTTAACAAGTGTCTCTTTCGCTTTTTCGAGGACATTGCTACGGAGCTCAAGTGCAAAGCAGTGTGGTGGGACGCCATCTCCATCCCCAAGGAACCCAAGGCTCGCAGCAAGGCGCTCAACAAGATGCATGGAAACTACGCCAACGCCCAAGTCACCGTGGTCCACGACAGGTATCTCCTCAAGTTTCCTTGGAAGGAAGATGGCAGCCCGTGTCTTGCGCTCGTTCTCTCGACTTGGTTTACCCGCGGTTGGACTGCCCTGGAACTGTCCATGTCCAAGAAGGTTATCGTTCTCTTCAAAGACCCTGTCACTGGCGCGCGAATCATGAAAGACCTCGACGAGCACATCCTGGCCAAGAGTCCGACCGTTGCTTCTCGCGCACACTGGCTCGCCACGACGCTGATACAACGACTTCGGAAGCCGATCGATAATGTCGGTGACCTCTTGGCCGTGCTCTCTCCCCGGAGCACGTCGTGGGTCCGCGACCGGACCATCATCTCTGCGCTCTTGACCGGGGTCCCTGACTGCGACTTCACAAAGGGAGAGAGCATCATTGCGACCAAGGTTCTTGAGTACTTGGGCAAGATTCCGTACACTTGCTTGTTCCACGGAAAGCCCACTATGCGCGACCTGGGGAAGTACTCTTGGTGCGCTGCGACGCTGGATGACATGCCTGTGGATATCTCGACCGACCTCGGCGGCTCATCTGGTTCCAAGGCTAATGATTACCTCGACATAGACGAAGCCGGTGCTGTCGAAGGTAAATGGCGCTGGCGGAAGCTCGGGAAGGAAGATGTCAAGAACCTCAGACCTCATGGTAACGACCTGGCGGCCGTGGTCAAGGTTGATACTGCGCTCCGCAGGTGGAACCGGTGCCTGTTGCTCCGACAACCTTCAGACAAAGCTGAACAGGACGGTTCACTCGCTCTCCTTGTCGTCCCGATTAGCCTTATCCGCTCCGACGCAACGTTGAAATGTCGCTACATTGGCGCTGTCGTCGAGACGAAAACGCCCTCCAAGGATACACAGGTCGATGGGGACGACGACCTCAGGTATAACGATTCCTACAACATCAGAATCGGCGGAAAAGACTCTGGCGGCCGGGGCATGCTAGCAGATACGGCAGACGACCTCATGGATACGTATGATTGGCCCATTCCCACTTCCGGGGACGATGGAGATGAAGAGTCCGTTCATGGCGACGAGCCGCCTGATGCAGACGCGGTGCTGGCTGAGGAAGGAACCCCTAAGCTGGACAGCCTGCCGCAATGGCTTGAGGTCCTCAACAAGGCAGCCAAGGAGCCACCAACGCCACCGACCAAGCTCATGACGTCTCTTAGCCTCACAGAGGTAATGCCCCCTGTGATGGGGGATAAACATTTGCTCTTCGCCCTCAAGTCCAAGAATGAGGAAGCTGTGCGTTATCTTGTTGAAAAAGGCATTGACCTCGGTTCGATGGACGCCGAGGAAATCTTGGCCGCTCTGGGCGACGAAGTAAACGAGGACGGCATATTGAAATCAGTATTAGGACTGAAGCTGTTCGCCGACATTTTGGCTGAACAAGATAAACTCCAACGCGCTATCGACATGTACGAGGGAGTCATTCGAGCCATCGAGGAAACGCCAGCCAGGGACCTTACTCCCGATGGTCTGCTGCGCCTTTGCTACGCCAAATACTCTCTGGGCAAGACTCTGCTGAAACGCGATCCCCACTACCCCCCACACACTGTCACCAAGGTGCACCGACTCCTTACTGATGTCATGGAGTGGTTCAACAAGAGGAACATGAAGCGCGCCGAGGCTGAAAAACGCAAGCAAGAGAAGGCTAAAGAGAACGAATCCTCAAAGCAGACGCAGGATTTTGTTGCGCCGCCCCTGAAACGGGCAAACACCACGATGAGGGAGAAAAAGGAGCAGGAGAAGGAGGAAGAGAAGGCGGCAGTCAACCAGATGAAGAGCGAACAACGGTGGTACCGACTGGAGCTCAACACGGCCGCTGAGCTGACGCTTCTTGACACGGCAACATTTGACCTCGAGAATGCGTCCAAGACGTATAAGTTGGCACTGAACCGGTTTGGAACAGACATTGACGGGATTGCCGGTTTCGAGGGCCTTTGGGAACGCCGTCGGAGGCAGAGTTTTGGGGATAAGAAAACGGCCGACGAGCGAGCCGCTGATATCTACCAACGCGCCTTGAAACGGTTCAACACCATGTTCCACAAGGATCATATCATCATTGCCATCACGTCTCTCCACCTTGGCATCAACTACATGCTCCGCTCCATGTTTTCGCAGGCCGAAGATCACTTGGAACGCGCTCTGGAGAACTTCCAGTTCCAACTTTGTTGTCCTCTGGATGCAAAGGCCCGGGCTGCCGCCCATCACACCCACATTGAGAAGCACCCAATCTTTGGCCTTGTGCGCTACCAGCTCGGGCTCCTGTCCATTGGCCAGCAAAAGTTTAAGGAGGCGCAGAGGCATCTGGAGAAGACCCAATCGATCGTGTCGGAATGGAAGGCAGGGTCTAGATCGCGCAAACCCTCCGCAACTATACTTGAGCTTTCAGCTGTCTACGCGTTCGGAAATGCGGAACTTCGCCGTCGGCGCCCCAATCTTGACGATGCCGAGCAATCATTTAAGCAGATGGCGAAAACGCTTCCGGAGTTGCGCAACCCGGAGGGAACTAAACGTCTGGGGTTCCAAGCCCAGCTCGGTATTGCACGTGTCCTTTTAGCTAGAGGCAAACCCGAGGATGCCATCTTGCATTGCGAAAAGACCATCAAGTCAAGTTTTGGGCCTCTCGCCAGATTACCGAATGACCTCGATATTTGCGAAGCGCTCACATTTCTAGGAGAGGCGTATGAAGAAAATGACCAACTTGGCCTCGCGGAGGCCAGATTCAAAAGGGCTCTTGATGGCTTCGAATCCCTTCAGGGCAGCAAGGACCACGACTACCTGCAGGTTGCCAGGCAGTTGGGCGCAATCTATGGCAAGAACGGCAAACCGGACGACGCGAAGAAAATGCTGCTGCAGGCCTACGAAGGTCTCGAGGAGACGGTCGGGAGCTACCACAGCTCCACGCTGAAAGCGAGCTGGCAACTTGGACGCTTGCACCTTCAGGTGAGAGATTTGCCAGCAGCAGCCGAGGCGTGTGAGCGGGCCCACATCGGCTTCAAGAAGATTGCCGCAGGAGAAGAAACTCGCCGCATTGCCGAGACAGCCCAGACACTGGGCGATGTTTACTTTGAGCAGGCTAAGCTGAGCAAGGCGAAAGAGGCGTACGAGGCTGCTTTCAAGGCGTTCAAGGCGGTTGCAACAGGCATCACAAAGAAGGCCCAAGACGTGCCCGCCAAGTCCAAGGCTGATCAGGCGACGAATGTCGATGCTAGGGAGCCTCCCATCACAGACAAAGCTACCCTGCTTGCCTCTCTGGACGTTGCCAAGGTGTGCGCTCTCATTCGGCATCATGAACTCGCCGAGAAGCATTTTATGATCGCTGTTGACGGTTTCGGCCAACCCAAACGATCCGGCATCTCGTCAGCGTTGTCCGGTTTCGATGCCCAACTGAAGCTGGGCAGCTTCTATCGTGAGCAGAAGCGGTTCAAAGATAGCTGGCAGCGCCTCAAAGATGCCCACCAAGGGCTACTCGGCCTTCAGGAGAAGGAGCTGCCCGAATCCAAAATGAAGCAGGCCAAGGTTATGGTTTTGCAAGCCCAGCTTGCACAGGGCGAACTGCTTTTGGACTACAAGATGAAGATGGATGCAGAGCCACCCAGTGAAGATTCTGAGACGACGGGAGAACTCTCGGGCGTGGTGGACGAAGACTTCCTGTTCGAGTACGAGTCCCTAGTTGAGACTGCGCAGAAGGGTCTCTCAGAGCTGCTCGGGGAAAACGACCCGCTGTCATTGTACGCCGCCACCGTCCTTGGAGAGATGTATATGACCACAAATGATGAGGGTGACGACGATGACGATGATGATGACGGCGATGGCGGAGGAGGAGAGACGACGGAGAACATGCGAGGTGCCAAAGGCGAGAAACTAGTGCTCAAGGTTCTCAACACCTACGAGAACACGCTCCGCATTGCGCGTGGACATCCCAAAAAGCTGCGCGTGATTGAGATTCTCATTAGGTATTACACGGAAGAAAATGAGACCAAAAAGCTGGATGAGATGAAAGCCCGGTTGTGGGTTGACCTCAAGGAGGCCTATGGTGTGGATGTTGCCGCCATCATCATGGACTTGAAGAACGTGAGGCGCCCAGCCCGGGATGATTGGGATTTCGATTCCGACTCTGACTCCGATTCTGATTCCGACGCCGATTCCAACCCGGGAAATGAATGGAAGACCAGCGCATCATTTGGTCGCGGGTATGGGGGCGTCGGGCCTGACGTTGAGAATGAAGTGGGCGGAACGGATGAAGACGAGGAGGAGGATGATTCAAGCTCGTGGGATTCGGACTCGGAAGAAGAGTCAGATCCTGGCGATGACGGCAACGCAGATGATGGTTACGGCAATCGAGAGAATCCGCAAGACTTGGGAGGTCACTCTGCCGGCGTCCGTGACCGCAAGGATTCGGCTGTTCAGCTGGACCATAGTGTCGTTGACTCTGAGTTTCACCCAGGATACACGTCGCAGGGCCCGTACGGATACTCAGACTATTCGGGGTCCGGCCGACGACAAGCAGGCGAGTATAGAGCTGACCATGGGCAACGTCGTCAGCAGCAACTTGGACAGCGCCAAGGCGTTCAGCAAGATGTCGCCTGGCAGCAGCAATCTCAAGTGCCATACAAGCAGACGCCACAGAAGCAGAGTCAACAACATCAGCAATCTCCCCGACAGCAGCAACCCCAAGCGACACACCAGCAAACATCCCAGAAGCAAGGCCAACAACATCAGCAATCTTCTTGGCAGCAACAGACAACAACTCGGAAGGAATACCGGCAAGAACAAGTCAGTGGGCAACAGAAGACCTGGGAACAATCTTCTCGGCAGCAACAGCCCCAAGCGGCATACCAGCAGACACCCCAGAAGCAAGGCCAACAACATCAGCAATCTTCCCGGCAGCAACAAACAACTCGGCAGGAATACCGACAAGAGCATGTCAGTGGGCAACAGGGGACCCGGGAACAATTTTCTTGGCAGCAATCCCGGCAACAAACACCGGCTGCGACACAACCAGCTCGTTCACCGTTCCGAGAGGGTCAGTACAGTCAACAACAGTCATCAACTCCCCAGCACCAGCCACTCTCTCGACAACAACCCGCGCAGCAGAAGCCCGACCGCCATGTTAAACAGCTGCCTGATCAAAGACAGAAAAATAAGAAGCAGCCACCAAGCCAAGGGGGCGTCGAAAGGCGACAACAGAACTCCTACCCACGTTTCGAGCTAGGGATGACTCAGCTTTCCACCATGTTGTATCAAGTCAAGGAGCAACAGAGCAAGATACACGAGTTCAAACAGGCGCAAATCACGTGGGCCTCTGATCTCTCACAAAAGCTCGATCGCTATTGCCAGCAGATCAGACAGTTGCACAACAGCCAACGACAAACGGAATGGATCAGGAAAGTCTATAGCCAACTTGACGTCAACAATCAGCAGCTAAGCCGCCAACGGACGGATCTGGCGGATTCCACGCAGAAGGAGTTTGAATGGAGTGCTAACATTAGCAAGGAGATTGAGCAATACCGGCAGCGTGGGCAACAACAAGCCAATCAGGAATGGGCCGCGTGGGCACTCAGTCTCAACAGTCAGCTCGAAGCTGCGAGACTGAGGCTAGATGGAATCCAGGCCAGCGGCCAAGGATATCGACAGCAGCAGCTATCCTGGTTTGCCGAGCTGTTCGAGCAACTTGAGTCTCACCGACGACAGATTGCCTGGAACGTTCAGAGTGGATATAACTACAATGTGGTCAATGAGATCAAGCAGTCTCTTGAGCAACAGCGCTCACAGCTCAGCCAAAACCAGGTTGTGTGGGAGCAACTAGCCCAGGCGACAATGTTTTTTGACCCGGACTTTGCGCTCGGCTTAGAGGAGGAAGAGGAGGAGGAGGAGGAGGTAATGGACCACCAAGACCCCGACGACGAGGACGAGGTTGTCTTTTGCCCCGTTTGCAAGGTTTACCTACCAGGCCAAGAAGCACTGAAGACGCACATGAGTCAGTACAGTGAGCTTGAAATCAAGCACGGGCAATATCGCAATTGTCAAGCCGAGTGTCCAGCATGCTCAATGAACTTCCCCGACCAGGAGAGCTGCGACCGACATGTGGCGTATTACGCCACCCTTGACAACCAGCATCGGACCCTGTACGAGAAGGAGACCAAATGCCCGGTGTGTCGGATGGGACTTGGCGATACGAACGGCGTTCTCAAGCATCTGAGCCGCTACGCAGACTTTGATGAAGCGCACCGAGCCCATGTGGTGAAGAATCGGTTCCAGCCGGTCTGCGATCAGTGTGGGAAGCGGTTTTCTGGCATGGCTGAATTTTCTAACCATCTGGAGAAGGCTCACGGTCATTATCCGTATCTGTATGCGTCCCCCTGATGTTGGTACGGCGAGGGAGTTTTGAGTGGTTTTCCAGAGTTTTACATGGCGTCTTGATATTTTGATATTTAACTTTCCTATCTACTTCCCTCTTATTTCTTGTTAGTTACCCAGGTAGGTACTCTCTGTGACCTCGACGTCGAATATAGCGTCTTACATTTTTTTTTTTTTTTTTTGGATACAACTCGAACTCCTCTCTGACCTCGCAACTGCACGTGATCCATGTAGCATGAACGTCCCAGTTCTTTATCAATCTCTAGGGCTGTCCTGAAGAGGCGTGAGTTGAGATATTTAGGCCCTAGAATATTGTCATCGAGTCCTTGAGTTGCCTCATCGATCGCTCGATAACCAGTAAAAAAGCCCCTTAAACTTATGTCGCAGCGGGGCAGTTTCCGGGTTTTTCTCACATGCACCGGTGAACCAAACCGAAAAACATCGCACGAACAGTCTTTCGGGCTTTTGACTGTATCGATATGGTGGCTGACGGTACCTTGACCCAAAACTAAGACCATCAGCCTCCTTTTCCAGGGATCAGGAAAAACAATATCCCTAAAGATCACCGACTGAGGGAATTGGCACTGATTCAGCGCGCACTGAGCCCCCAACGAACCTATTAGGAACTGCCGTGCCGCCCCGCACCGCCTCCGGGAAATCGGAAGCTCCTCCCATTGGGTTTCAAGCAACACCAAGCTCAGTAATAAGCGCGGAGGGGTTTGACGTGAGATCGACCGTGAGGTATAAAAAGCTGCGGTGAGCCCTCGGGACTGCATCGGTGTCGGCCGGTCGCCTTTCTCTCTTGCCATTGCGCTGATACTGATCAAAGTCTAGCTTTGTCAATAAAATGGAGTTCGGTTCGGGAAACTCGGAATTTCCCAAGAAGGGTATGTCCCCGATCAAAAGTTGAAATGGATCAAATATTGCGCACCTCAGCTTACGTTGACGGTTAGTCTGGGCCACGCTGGTCACAAACATGGCATACCTCCCGGGCCTGCTTACCTTGGAGCATTCACTCCGGCGCTCGGGGTCTCGGTACCCGCTGGTAGCGCTGCATACGGACAACCTCCCGCCCGGAGGCCACGATGCACTTGACCGCAGCAAGATTCTCAAAGTGCGGGTGGACTACCTGCTCCCTCGCCAGAGTCGAAAGTACGACGCTGATCCACGATTCTACGACACATGGACGAAGCTCGCGGTATTTGGGCTCACGCAATTTGAACGGGTTGTGCTCCTTGATGCGGACATGTTGGTGGTGAAAAACATGGATGAGCTGATGGAGATGGAGTTGGATGACCCTACTACGGAAATAAACGGGACAAAGGCCTTTGCAGCGTCTTATGCGTGTTTGTGTAACCCGCTTAAGCGGTCGCATTATCCAGAGGACTGGTGGGTGTCCCGGATGGTTTACTACCATAAGTCCGGGCGCGGTGCTGACAAGACATGACTCAGGATCCCCGAAAACTGCCCCTATACGCTTCAGCATGCAAACCCGGACCAAGCTCAAACCGAGGCACCTCCCAGACTACCCGCCATGCCGAACAGCGGACTGGTCGTACTCAACCCATCTGCGGCTCTCTACGAAGAAATCACCCAGGCTCTGCAGGATCCCAAGACTTTGACATATATCTTCCCCGATCAGGCTTTGCTTGGTGATGTTTTTTCCAACAGATGGGTGCCGCTGCCGTATATTTATAATGCCCTCAAGTTTCTGCAGTGGAAGGGGGTTCATGATATCATCTGGCGAGATGAAGAGGTCAAGAATATTCACTATGGCTTTACCCCGAAACCATGGGATTTGCAGGAGAGAAGCGTGGATCCGTTGATGGCGAAATGGCAGGACATGAACGAGGAGCGGTTGCGGGAGGAGGGGAAGTAAGACTCATAGAGTATTGGTATTTAGTGGTGGACACTGTCGTCTACAATTCTTCGTTTTCTTTTTTCTGTTTCTGACTTTACAGAGACCTCTCATCGTACAATGCAGTATTACTTAAAGGCAAAAACACAACGACCTACAGTCACTAGCGAAATCGGCTTCCGCTTTTCACTTAATGCTTTATTGTCTGGGGGGGGCCAGTTTTGGGTCCCTTGGGGCTTACACCGTGTCAGTTCCCACAGCCTAATGTACAAGCTAGTTAGCCATCTTGCATCCGGAACAGCGGCGACACGACTAAGCAGACATTGCTTACGGTGCCGATGTCGACTTCGGCCGAGACCTTGCTCCCTGCGCCCACCCAAAATGCTGCAAGATCCGCCCTGGACCGGCGCAGGCTGCGACGGGAATATCGAAATTGTGGGATGATAGAGGGGCGCTGGACTGTGGCCTTGGTGCCTTGGCGGCTACACCTTGGCTGAGCTGTTCGCCAATCAAGGGCAACCACGTCCCAGCCTAACTGCGCGTCCATCGCGGCCCAGCCCATATTCCGATGGTCCTCTTTCCCCGATGCGCCAGCGGCAGAGCGCCATCAGCGCACCTCCGCGTCATTCTCCATCGAAACCTTAGACGGTGGCCGTTGTAATACTTTGGTTTGTGACGTTATTATGTCCTCGTCACGCCGGTCGCGCTTGGCGCGGCTGTTGCTCGGCAGAATTAGCGGGCCGTCCTCGGCAGAACCCCGCTCGTCTCTACTGGCATCCGCATCCACCGAGACGTCTGTCCTACCGACCAGGACGGCATCCGCTGCGGCGGGCGTAGCCACCGACCCGTGTCCCCGAGGCCTGGAGGTCGTCGCGGAGGATACTGATCCTGTGGTCGAGTTAGTCTTAGGTCTCCTCTACTACTTCCGGAAGCCCTACCGGCGCTCCGCACGTATCATGGATTGCATCGCCAGTCTCGTCGCTTTGGCTAACCGCTTTTCCCTTACAGTATCGTCGCCGTGCATGGTCTCAACGGCCACCGCGAAAAGACCTGGACTGCAAGCAACGGCGTCCACTGGCTCCGCGATCTCCTGCCACACGATATCCCTCAGGCCCGCATCTTCAGCTGGGGCTACGACGCCAACACCCATGCCGGCTCGCGCGTCAGCTGCAAATACCTCTACGACCATGCACTGGCCCTCGTGACCGACCTATGTCGGAAACGGCAGCTTACGAATGTGCGGGAAGCTACAACGAATAGGTACCTTGGCGGCTGGCTGATTGGATGCAGACGATGGAGCGGCCGATTATCTTTGTCGCGCACAGCTTGGGCGGCATTATCGTTAAGAGCGTAGGTGCTAACGTGCCATCCTGTTCCGTGCCGTCCTCACGATTCTAGGCGCTTATTCATTCGGATGCTGCGCGCCGAGGTGCGCTGGAGGAGCATCGGTCGATCAAAGTGTCGACGTACGGCATCATTTTTATGGGTACACCGCACCAAGGCGGCAACGGCGTCCAGCTGGGGAAGCTGCTGGTGAATATTGCGTCTATATTTGTGGCCGCCGACGATCGTATCCTGAAGCACTTGGAGAGCGATTCGGAGTGGCTTCAGCAGCAGCTAGGCCAGTTCGGGCCGATTAGCGGGGATTTCGTGACCAGGTTTGCGTTCGAGGAATACAAGACACCAACAGCTCTGGGTCGCTCCATCATGGTACGTTCTCCAGTTTCCCCTTACGTAGGTAGTAGCTCATGTAAAGCAGGTGGTGCCCCGAGCGTCCGCTGTGGTGCCCGGCCAGGTGAACGCCGAGCAGTTTGCTATTCCCGCAGACCATCGCAATATGGTCAAGTACGCGTCAAACCAAGATGTCGGATACAAAATGGTGATGGAATATCTTCAGCTTTTGAGGCGCGCGGCGCCTGATGAAACACGGCGGCGCTGGGAGGTAGAGAGGCGCGCAGGCGAGGGTATGCGATCTTAGAACAAACATTCTTGTAACCATTCTAGGAATTGACTTTTTTCCAGCTCTTCTCGGTGGTCCCGCTATTACCTTTACGATTAGCTTTAGCCTGAGTGAAGTTTCCGAAGTCGACCACTTCGTCGCTAGGGGTGAGGAGCTCACCAAGATACACGACGTGCTAGGCGAAGGCACCGGACGGCGGACTGCCGTGGTGCATGGGCTAGGAGGAATGGGAAAGACGCAGCTGGCTGCAGCATACGCAAAGCGCCATCGAAATAACTACTCGGCGGTGTTATGGCTGAACGCTCAAGACGAGACCTCGTTGAAGCAGAGTTTTGCGAGAGTGGCCAAGCGGATCCTGCGTGAGCACCCGTCAGTCGTATACATGAAGACCGCAGTAGAGAGCTGCGACCTTGATGAGGCGGTGGGAGCCGTCAAGCGGTGGCTCGACCAGCCGAAGAACGACAGCTGGCTGTTAATCTACGACAACCACGACAACCCGAAGCTAGAGGGGGATGGAAGGGCTAAGCAGAGCGGAGGGCCTGACGAAGGAGAGGAGGAAAGCGATGAGGATGCGATTACTACCAAAGCCTATGAGATCAAATCGTTTCTTCCCGACACCCATCACGGAGCCATCCTGATTACGACACGTTCATCCGCGGTCAGAGGAAAGTTGATTCCGCTCGGCAAGCTAACAAATATAGAAGATGGCCTAAAAATTCTGTCGTGCACATCTGGCCGAGAGGCCCGACGCGAGGGTATGTGAGAGCATAGGAGACGAGATGATCATGACTAACCACTCTATAGATGGGGATGCAGTCGAGCTTGCGAAAGAACTAGATGGCCTTCCGCTTGCGCTCTCGACTGCCGGCGCCTATCTTAATAACGTTGCGATGTCATTTATTGAATACTTGCGGATGTACCGAGAGTCGTGGGCCCGCTTGCAGAAGACAACTCCAGCGCTACTCTCCTATGATCGGACTCTATACTCGACGTGGGCCATTTCGTACACACAAGTCCAGCGTCAGAGCCCAACGTCAGCGATATTGCTGCGGCTCTGGGCGTATTTCGATAATGACGACTTGTGGTTTGAGTTATTAAGAGAAGGTCATTCGGGTGGCCCGCAATGGTTTCGAGAATTGACAGAGGACATGATTAGGTTTAACACGGTGGTGCGAGTACTAAGCGACTACGGGCTAGTTGATGTAAACACCACTTCGAGGGAAGGTGAGGCCGGGTCGCGGGGCTATAGTATGCACGGCTGTGTACACTCATGGACGAGGCATGTGTTGAATGAGGTGCTAGATATTGATATGGCGCGGCTAGCGATGAGATGCGTGGGGTTGCATGTGCCACACGACACGGAGCGGGGATACTGGCTGGTGCAAAGACGGCTTATACTGCATGCTGCCCGTTGCCGGACGATGATTGTAGACAGGCTGTCGACTGTAGAAGGAGACGAGTTGATTCTACATCACCTCGGCGACCTCTTCTTGGATCAGGGCTGGCACAGCGACGCCGAGGCCATGTACGAGCGGGCACTTCGAGGCAAAGAGAAGGCATGGGGACTAGAACACACATCGACACTAGATACGGTCAATAATCTCGGCATTCTCTATAAGAACCAGGGCCGGCTTAGCGATGCCGAGGCTATATACGAGCGGGCACTTCAAGGCTACGAGAAGGCATGGGGACTAGAACACACATCGACACTAAATACGGTCAATAACCTCGGCAACCTCTATGCGGACCAGGGCCGGCTTAGCGACGCCGAGGCCATGTACGAGCGGGCACTTCGAGGCAAAGAGAAGGCATGGGGACTAGAACACACATCGACACTAGATACGGTCAATAATCTCGGCCTCCTCTATGCGGACCAGGGCCGGCTTAGCGACGCCGAGGCCATGTACGAGCGGGCACTTCAAGGGTACGAGAAGGCTATAAGTCATGATCAGGTTGATACTTATATACCAGCACTCAACACTATCCAGAATTTTGCTATTTTACGTGCTGAGCGAGGCAGAGTATCCGAAGCCAGGGCACTGTACCTGCGTTGCCAAGCTGGACTTAAAGTAGTGTTTGGCGTTCAGCACGATCGATACCGCGAAGTGACTTCGGCACTGGAATCACTCAATACGGCTGGCAATGTTGTGTAGTGTCGATCTAACCTAATATTATTATCGACGGGAGCTATTCTTTGATGTCGATAGCCATCTGTGGCCATTAGTAGACAGACAAGGTGCATAGAGAGAGAATAGGGGGTGAGACTATGTTTTCCTCGCCGCTCTCCGGGCAGGCGCTGTCATGGGTAGAAACGCAGCACTGACGGAGTCCGTGAGAACTGTTCAGGCGGGTGAAGAGAGCCATTGCTCATCAGGGTAGTTTTGTTCACGGTAGTAGCAGGAAGCTTGGGAACAACTATATATGATTCTTATTCCCACATATTAAATCCTATGGAAAGTACAGTCTTTCGAATCCCGTTCGAGTTGAGCTGTATCCCTGAAGCCAGTTTTTTGTGGCTTAATCCTCTTTCCTGGGCGGCCACTATACGAGGCTCGCCAGTACAAAAAAAGGCACTGGTGTGGGTTGTACATAGGGCCGTGGGAACTGGCACGGTGTAAGCACCAAGAGACCTAAAAGCGGGCCCCTAAATAATAAAATACTGAATGTTAAAGCGGAAGCCGATTTCGCTAGTGACTGTACCTGCCCAAGGTAAGTACACAATTACCATACCCAGAGTTGAAACAAGAGTTTTTGCCTGCAATGTTGTGCGAACCCCACAACGGATCTTGACCTTTCATTCGAATATAATCCGGGCTTTGTTTCTTTGTGCAAAGCACTACCAAAATCCCTTGACCTCTGGAGTTAATGTGGCAAAGGAGCCGAAAGCGGCGAGACAAAGCCTTGCCCACACACTTTAACAAACACAGGGTCTAGCAAATACCCTTCAAAGGCCTAGCTTCTATCTCTTGCACCAAGAAAAAGTTCCAAAACATGGCCTGTTGACATTTTACATGGGCGGATCGAAAACACGAGAATTACCTACCTTACCCAGACGGTCAAACCAACCTACCTACCTACCTGAGGCAGCACGAGGAACACAAGCGTACCAGCTACCAAAATGTACCATGGACTTGATCAAACACCCTATAACGCGTATGCCGAGAGGGTTCTCGTATACCATGCCCACCTACTATCGCACCCGGGGCCACCGCATCCCCATCTACGCGACATTACTCCCGAGATACTTCACTGGGCGCGAACGACACGAACAAGACTCGGGCACCCCGACGAACGCCACGCAGCCTTGCACAACGATTGGAAACCACGCAGCGAGAGAAGGTGGCGCCGATTTATCGATGTAGATCTAGCGCGGTGGATGCGGCGTTTTCGTGCTCCGCCACTACCTCGTCCACCTCCTCCTCCTCCTATTATTCCTCCACCTTCACCTCCTCCTATTATTCCTCCACCTTCACCTCCTCCTCTTCCTGCTCTTGCTTCTCCTCCTCGACCTCCTCCTGCTCCTGCTCCTGCTACTGCTACTGCTTCTCTTCCTTCTCGATCTCCCCGACCTCCTCCTGCTCGACCACCTGCACGTCCTCGACCACCAGCATCACGTTCTCCTTCTCCTCCTTCGCCACCAACACCTTTTCGATCGCCGCCAAAAGTACCTCGTCCTCCCGCTCCACCTCCTCCGCCTCCTCAACCGCCCAATATAAATGCCCCCGGATGGTTACCAACTCCCCCGGGCAGAACTCCAGGAGGCGCCGCAGCGGGTGCAGGCACAGGTACAGGTGCAGGGGCAGGTGCAAGTGCAGCAGGTGCGGGTGCAGGTGGCACAGCAGACGGTACATCCACTAATCGACCGCGTTGTCGCGTAGGTCGCCCCGCGGGCAGTACAGAAGCCAGTCCATCGGGCACTCAGGAAAACCATGAAAATGCACCTGCAGCAGCAGAGGCAGCGGGTGCAGTAGGGGAAGGGGAAGAGGCAGCACCACAACCACCTCCAGATTATTTGATCGCCGACCTCATGGAAATCAGACAAGAAGCAGGGCGTCATCACCGTATCCGTCGTCGCCACCGTCGACCGAGGGATTTCGGGGACTCAGATGATGGTTTTGACTTTGACGAAGGGATAGATAGACGACGCCATCGTGATTATAGACGTAGAGGACGACATGGAGATGGTGAAAGAGGGCGACGTGGAGGTGTTGGTGGTAGACGGCGTCGTCGGGAGCGACGCTTTCGCTGGAACAGATCGTTGGCCATGTGGACTTTGGATGGCATCTTGTTGTATTCCGGTGTACGGATAATAGGGAGGTTGGCTAAGCGGTGGATAATCGGTGAGTAGACTGCACGTATGTAGGAGAAGAGTTTGTACTTTTTGGGTTGCAGGTAGTCATGTGGTGTTCTTTGGGCGGTTTTATTGTGTTCCTAGAAAACTCTCTTTGAGTCTGCCGCGCTCAAGATATAGAAATGAGACGCGGTAGTCAAGAGCAAAGACCTGTCGTCAGGCATGATTGTGTTGATAGACGCTTGGTGAAATTCACGTACCACATCAAGTTGCCTTATACTCATGCAGATTAAATCTCATTTTTGTCATTACTTGGTAAGAATCCTTCTTTTATGGTGATCAACCGGAAAAACAGCCTAACTTCCGTGAGAATTCACCCTCCACACCATCATCGACCCCGGCACTAGCGCCTTCAATCCAAACCCATCATACCCCAAGCCCAACAACACATATTCCCCCCGCACTGCCACTCCCCCATGGGTATTCGTATCCAAAACATAATCCAACACCAACCTGCCCGTCGCCTTGTCCAGCGCCACCAAGCTCCCACTCGTCGCATCATATCCGTCTTTCGACCCATTCACATCTACCCCCGTTTTCCCCACCAAAACCAAATCCCCCACCACCGAAGGCGGAGCAAAACTCGATCCGTTTTGTGGAACGGGTACTTCCCAGACGATTTTCCCATCTGATAAACTCACCGCGCCATAGCCACTGCGATTCACCGTCTCTGTCCCCTGTGGCTGTAGAACCCAGTTTTCCTCTGCCCAGTTTATCGCCGTGAAATATGCGCGTTCGTTATCGGCCGCAACACCCCAGCTTAATCCACCTGCTAATCCGCCGGGGCTGGTCTGCGTTGACCAGAAGAGCGTGCCGGTTTGCGCGGAGATTCCATAGAGGATTCCGGATTTTTGGCCCACGACGACAATATCCTTCCTGTAAGGAGTGAAATGAGATGCAGATATAAAAGCCGGCGCCATGCCGAAATCATAATCCGGTCCCGGAATCTCCGGACAGAGCACCGTATTCTGCGGAGCAAAGCCGGGATAGCCACAGGCCGCGGTGAACGCGTCGAGCCCTTCTAGCTGGTGAACCCAGTTGAGAACTCCGTAATCAATATCCACGGCAATCACCGAGTTTTGGAGAATATCCCTCGGCAAACACGGGTCGGGGACGAGACCTTGCACCACGGCAGTGAGGTTCACCGTGGCGTTTTGACACGCAATGATAACGTCGGGAAGCGAATACGTGTTGCCCGAGGCGAAAAAAACCTGTCGTCTTGACACGTCAATCGCCGGTTGGCTCCCCCACATGCCCACGCCGGACCACCCCATCGCGGCGCTCGCGGGGGGGATCATGGGGAGATTCCAAACGATTGAAAAAGGTTTTTTGGCCGAAGGGTCAAATCGCAGGGCGAGGACGTTTCCGACAAAAGTACAGCATTTGTAATCCGGATCGAGCGTGAGGTTTTCCTCCACGCTGGCGGCGCCGACAAAGAGTTTTCCGTCAAAAAAAGTCGGCGACATGGTCACCACAGCAAACGGGTGCGTGTTGATTTGCACTTTTCCCAAAACCTCTCCCGAGAAACGGTCGACGGCGATGATTAGCGCATGCGCGATAGTGCCGAAATAGAGCGTCTTTCCGTCAATTTGCGGGCTAGTGCGTGAAACCGGTCGTACGTTTCCCTCCTGCGATGTCGAAAGGGGTTTGTAATCCAGAATGATCTCGGTGACGTTGATCTGCCATTGCACGTGGCAGGTTACGAAATCGAGAGCGACAAATAAGCCGTTCCAGGTGGGGTAGTAGACGATATTATCTTTTAAAACGGGAGTCGCGCTGACACCTTTATCGTAGTATTTCTTGCAGTGGGGAGTCAGGGAGCGGATGCTGTGTGAGTTGACCTGCGTGTTGGTCGAGGCCCATCGGTTGTTGTAAATGTTACCGGCCCAGCCTGACCATTCCTCTTCGTCTGCGGTATGTGCATGTGCGAAAACAGTAACGACGAAAGCGGCGAGAGCCGTGGTGATGAATCTGATTGAGGTCATGATGGGGGTGATCCCATATCGAAGGGGTGATCTTGGAGTGTGGATATAAACTTCAAGGACCAGGGAGGCAGGTTCTAGATATATACATGTGCTGAAAAGTCCGGCGCCGATCCGAAACCGGTTCGTTGTTAACGGCTCGTAGCTGACTCGTGTAGGTAAGGTAGGCTGAGAACGGTCACCCTAACGTGTCAATATGCGCGATTAGCTGTTTCTCTGTTGAGCATTTTTACCCTGACATGACATGATCTGCACTGAACATAACCCGGCCCATCTGCCGAAAATAAGTCCCCAGACTGTGCGTGCGGGCAGGCAACGTTTACCCCCCCCC
>Ga0247765_1000899_pt1 | contig 18457 bp, 19 predicted proteins | sample UWRJL106311C6_FD_179949 | JGI IMG/M metagenome (GOLD analysis project Ga0247765, IMG submission 179949) | Plant litter microbial communities from Arlington Agricultural Research Station in Wisconsin, United States - UWRJ-L106-311C-6 | ecosystem: Environmental > Terrestrial > Plant litter >... | reverse complement strand
GGGTTTAAACCTAAAAAAAAAAAAAAAGGGAACTTGGCAAAAACAAAAAGAAAGGGGATGAGTGTACAGTTGAGTGGGATTTGTTTTGTATCATGCGATAAAATAGAATATTATAGATGAGATGGCATGTACAGGTGACAGCCAAGTTAATCCCATCCAAAATGCCCAAGTACATTTCGTGCATCAATGGCCACGCCCTCATCACCAATCCCATTCTCGTAATTTGCGATATTTCTCTTTAATACCCATTGGTACGCTTGATCCCAACTTCTACAGGTGTGGACCTGGTTAAAGTTGGGAAGGATGCCCCGTTTGGTCTTGGACCACACGAGGTTGATGGGTGTGAGATCGACGTGGCATTGTACGTATTGTCGAATGACATCGATGCAGTGGTCTATCAATGTATTCTATCAGCTTTTTTTTCTTTTCCTGAGAGCATAAATGGATTGTCAAAAACATACCCAGATGAACTTCGTTTAGATGATCAATCCCTTGAGGAAAGTAGTGTTTCCAGTGAACGCTCTTTCGCACTTGATCCTGCCCCAGGGTTAGCATATCATCACGGCGTTACTAGCCATGATACAAAACTTACCACACAGTGAAGGACATGAAAGGTGGAAATTTCCACCGACGCAATATCCGTGCCGGGGTAGAAGTAAAAATCCCCTCCAATCTGCTCTGCTTCACGCCGAGTGATGTTCATATCCGAGGCTATTAAACCGTCAGTAAAAACTGTACACCTGTATAGGTAGGTAGGTAGGGTTGAGGTGTGAGGTTGGTTAGGTGGTTGACTCACGAATCAAATAATCCCAATTCGCATCAATCTCACGACTAGGCGTCCCAACGAAATGCGGCTCCCCCTTAACATGGCCCGTGAACTTGACAACCCCATGTTCATCGAGATCTAGCCCGGCCGTGAAGCGTTTCCGCTCTATGCTGAGGGAGGGGAATGGAGGTCCTATTTTCCTTATTGTAAGTAAAAAAGCAGTACTAGGAGTGTGGGAGAGAGTCACATACCGATTTCAGTCTTCCACCCTCCCTCAAAGTCTGACGAAAACTTCCCCACCCCCTGGATAGCCAGGAGCGTAAGAACAAAAAGCAGACTGGCTCCTCCCGTAACCATAAGAAACACTTCAAACTTTCTACATGTACGTCTTGACCGGTTCTGGGACACGGCAATGTGGTAAGGGGTAATAAGAGTTTCCTTCTCTTCTTCTTCATCTTCATCCGGCACCCTTATCCGACGAGATCCGGGACCGAAACTGAATTTGAGAGACTGTAAAAAATCCATGTTTGCCGTTTGACCTGAAAACCAACGAGAAGGAGGAATGAATGGACGGATGGATGGGATGGATGGGTGCAGTATAATTCGCATTCAATGCTGTTATAAGGAAGTCGGGGGGTTTATGTTCATTTATGTCCATTATACTACCCTTGGTTGATTTAGGGTTCCTGTGCAGGATGCGGCGCTGGTTGAAGCGGCGCGCAGAGCACGTTCAGCATGCGGCACAGCAGGGCTACTTCACTCAGGGACGGTGCTACGCCCAGCGGCCAAGTCAGAAGAATGGTCGAAGCGGTGCTTGGCACTCCCCCGGAAACTAAAAATTGGGGGCGGTCAATGCCACCAGCAGGTAAAAGGCTGAAACTCTTCAGGGAAAGACGGGATTAGCAGCGGATTGCCTCGTGCGGGAGGCACATCCCCTCAAGCGCTTGGGCCAAGGTATGATCAGGCAGAATGTCTCTAGAAAAGGTTAGCATATCTCGAGATATTTGAAGATCAATAGCATGGTCCGAGGCAGGCAATGAGGCAGACTCAGAGATGGGCCAAGATCTATCGTGAAGCAACGTCGTGGGTAGCACTGCCTTTACGCCGTCGCTGCATTCTTCAGAGCGTTCCATGGGTCCATCTAGGCGTCGACTTACTAGCATAGTTCTGGATCATGTTCTCTCGCTGTTGCCAAGCGAATGTCCGCTTGATCATGCGCACATGACGAGCTGCCACTAGATCGGCGGGTTGGAGATAGGATTCGTGAAGTATTCCATGCGTGAGGTAGTCTGGCCAGATCCTCGTGAGTGTCGGAGGGTAATACGCACAGTCCAGGGGAAAAAAGAGACAAAAAAACATACAACACCAGGGATTCGCTGGTCGTCACCGACCCAACTACTAGTCTGGCCCTCACTGACTTATCTATGGGAGAGCGGACGGGATCCCGAATTTTCCAGTGGGTATGGTCGTATGTGGTAGTGGGGAGTGGGAATATTAGTGATATGGTGAAGATCTAAAGTGAGAACCCGGAGTGTCCAGACTCTCTAAAGGAGACGCAGAGGATGGGGTTATCTGAATTTCCCTGCTCTACAAGTCACAGCGAGCCAAGAAAAGTAATTGTGAAAAGACATGTTTGCATTCGCGTCAAGAAAATGGAACCCAGTGTGTCGGGAAAAGCTAGCCACGGCCTACTCTAACAACTGAGGGAATCCATCAATGTCATGACTGCTTGTCCCTCCCCCACCCCACCCAACTACAGCAATGCCGCTACAAATTCACCACTCAGCTTTAAAAGAGATCCCCTACTCAACATCCTCGATCTGCTCGCGCTTGTAGTCCTTGGGCAGGAAGCGCACCTTCTTGTACTGGCGGGCCTCGAGACCGGCATCCTGTTGCTCGCGCTTGTAATCCTTAGGAAGGAAGCGAACCTTCTTGTACTGACGAGCTTCGAGACCAGCATCCTCGCCCTGCTCACGCTTGTAGTCCTTGGGCAGGAAGCGGACCTTCTTGTACTGACGGGCCTCAAGTGCAGAAGCAGAATCCTCGCCGCGGGTCTCAAGACCAGAAGAACCCTCGGCCTGTTCGCGCTTATAATCCTTGGGCAGAAAGCGGACCTTCTTATACTGACGGGCCTCGAGTCCAGCATCCCGTTGCTCGTGCTGATAAGTCTTGGCATGAAATTTGACCTTCTTAACCTGGCGAGCTTCGATGGCGGGCTCCTCGTTGTTCTCTTCTTCGCGCTTGTAGTCCTTGGGGAGAAAGCGGACCTTCTTGTATTGGCGGGCTTCTAGACCGGCGTCTTGCTGTTCGCGCTTATAGTCCTTCGGCAGGAAGCGGACCTTCTTGTATTGACGAGCTTCGAGTCCAGAATCCTCGCCCTGCTCACGCTTGTAGTCCTTGGGCAGGAACCGAACTTTCTTGTACTGGCGAGCCTCGATGGCGGGGTCCTCATCTTCACCCTCCTCGCGCTTGTAGTCCTTGGGCAAGAACCGAACCTTCTTGTACTGCCGCGCTTCCAGATCAGAACCAGAGACATCGGCCTCGGGCTCACGCTTATAGTCCTTGGGCAGGAAGCGGACCTTCTTGTATTGGCGAGCTTCGAGTTCAACACCCTCGGGCTCCGGCTCGCGCTTATAATCCTTCGGCAAGAACCGAACCTTCTTGTACTGGCGAGCCTCGAGTGCAGCACCCTCCGAGTCGGGCTCCGGGTCACGCTTATAGTCCTTGGGAAGAAAGCGGACTTTTTTATACTGTCGGGCTTCAAGACCGTTGGAGGTGTCGCCCTCACCACGGCCTTCGAGAAGAGTGTTGGCCGTGGCTAGAGTAGCCAGGAGGCTGATGAGGAGTTTGGCGTGCATTGTTGCGTGTCAAGTTGGGATATCAGAAGTTGAAAGGTTGGAAGCGAGGATGGATTGGTATGTTGAGTTGAAAGCTGAGAGAAAGGGAAGAAGTGAGTATGAGGAGAGGTGGTGAGCTGAAGCGGTGAGTGCTGAAGAGAGGAATGAATTTCCCCGAGAATTTCAGAGCTACTTATACTTTGTCGAATCTTTTCTCAGATGCTATCATTTCGCAAGTCCAAGACACTACTTAGGCCAGCCTCGCCAAGTTTGAATGACATGGAAGTTACAAGTCCGTCTCCTACAATGCCTACCTAACCCAGCACTGAGGTCCAGCTTGGCTTGGGGCCATTGTGTTACAAAGCCGTGGCGTAGTTTCCCCCCGCCGCACCTTCGCTAAAGTCAAAAAGACTCTACATTACTTGGCACGGTTCATGTGCCCGACTGCGGAGAGGCGCGGTACAACTCAATTCCCCGCCCCTGTGCCGTAAACTAGTACTTTTCGTGCGACACCTTGTGGAACCTACAATGCACGACAGGGGGACGCTTGGACACGCGAGCTAAATTCCGGTGTGTTTATTTCGGCTCGTAGAAAATCATACGCCGTATGGGCATACTTGACGAGACCTTGTGCGCGGATGATATACGGGAAGGTATTGATTTACGACGAACAAGTTCTTGCTCTGCCTCAGACAAGACACGGAGGTGGCAAGGCCTATCTGGGCGAGGCATTTTTGATCTCAGGCAGTCTTTTTCTTCGTTACCCCGGACAGGCCTGAAAATGCGCCGATTTATACCCATCAGGATAGTCTTGGGATTGTCGTGGTACCGTCCGGTCTTCTCATTCTGCGCCGTCTCTTACCTACCTACCAACCTAATCTCCTCCAGAAGACTTCCATCGTCTCCCTTAGCCCAGACCACCTTCATACCCCAGACCACTGTCGCCATCTACCTTACCCGAGCAACCTCATCATCTACCTTACCAGAACAAACTCATCATCTAGTACCCCCAGCTCTTCATCTCTTCTCCAGAGAAGATCATAATGTGGGACATTAAGCGGCCAACCTACGACCCAGTCAGACTTGACGATGATGTCCTAACCGACATTGAGTCAAGCGTGTCACTACAAAACCCAGAGCATCTGAGTCTCACCACCGGGATTGACATTAGCAGCAAATCCCGCACGCAAAAACGAACAATATATGTCATTGCATCTACCATTTTTGTGTCACTCATCTTGTTAGCCATCGCCATGGCCTACAATTCTTCTTCTTTTTCGTCAGAGAAATATCCACGATGCGTTAACCCGGAAAAACGCCTGGAATGGAGAGACATGAACACGACCGAGCAGACAGAGTACATTGAGGCGGTCAAATGCTTGCAGCAGTTTCCCGCGCAGCTGTTTAATATTGGGAGATTGTCGGATGATTTCCCGTGGCTGCATCGTCATGTTGCGAGGGAGAGTAAGTTTTCCTTTCCTTCCTTCTTCTTATCTCCTAAGGCATCTACCTGCCTACCTACCTCTTGGTGTTTTGAAACGAAGGAAAATATTTGCTGACAGAATACAAAAAGTTCACAACTCAGCCATGTTCCTCCCCTACCACCGCTACTTTATTCATCTCTACCATACCGCTTTGCGCGAGAAATGCCGATATCACGGAACCATCCCGTATGTTTTCCTCTCCCCTCTCTCTCTCTCTCTCTCACCTTTTCCGAGTTTTAATATTTGAGATAAAAAGATACTGGGACTGGTCCCGCGATTATCCCAACCCCACGCTGTCTCCCATCTTTTCCTCCACATCTGGCTTCGGCTCTGACGGAGACTTGTCGCTTCCATCCACGGTAGGCTGGGGATCATGTATCACCTCTGGGCCATTCGCCAACTATTCCGTGCTGTGGAGCAACTTTGTTCCTTCTCCACATTGTTTATCACGTGGGTTTGGACGCCAACCTGGCTCCGAGTCCTTCCGTGAACACGTCGAGGTTTTTAGCAAAGAGGAAATGGCCGGTCTGTTATCGGAGAAAAATTTTTATGCGTTTACCGAACGGCTCGAGGGTGGTGCTCATGATGCCGTCCCGAATGGCATTGCTGGAGATTTTTACACTCTGGAGTCGCCGAATGGTCAGTCTCTCCACCCGCCCACCCAAGAAGAAAAAAAAACGCTAATGATGGTATCGAGGCATAGACCCCGTCTTCTTTTTACATCACACTAACATCGACCGGCTATGGTGGACGTGGCAACGCGCCCAACCCGGAAGGATATACGAATATAATGGACCGAAATCATCATATGTCATGTCAGCGGGCAAGTTGGATGATGTGGTAGGCATGATGGGGCTGGGCAGGGATATCAAGGTGAGGGAGATTATGGATACGGAGTCGGGCATGTTGTGTTATGGGTATTAGACTTCAACTAAAAGGCATTGAACTAAGCAGGGGACCCTTGGACTGGATATTAATACAAGGTGTTATGAGGCTGAAGTAGTCCATAGCGGCGACTAAAGGGCGGTAAGCGTAAACAGACACCATTACTTCATAACTAACAGAGAGAAAAAAAAAAAATCTTCAACCAAGCCTCACCCTCCTCCTTTCCCCCTTTGCGCACAAATCATCAAACCACTCTCGACTCTCTGTTTGGATCGAGGCACTACCCACACGAGTCATGGGTTCTCCTCCGTTGCTCTCTTCCTCCCCCTCCTTTTTCTCTATCTCTAATACCAAAAGTTCAAAGACGAATAACGACGAGTTTAAAGTAGTGGGATAAAGTTGCTGTTCCCTCTGGTATTCATAAAGCAAGACGCATTCCCAAAAGAGGTGAGGATTATTCAATAATTCCTTTTTTCCTTCCTCCAAAAAGTTGACCCCACTCTTTTCAAACATCTTTACGCCTTCCAATGCGCTGGTTATAGCCGGATGTCCCTCTGTGGGATGGCAATGGCAAATCCACGGCTCAAAGGCCGGGGGGCCATGATATCCTAAAAAATCCCGCGGTTGGATCTTGAGTTTGAGAATCACCGAGTCGAGGTGGATAAATGGTGATGGGCCCCGCAAGACAGTGGTGGTGGTGGTCTGTCTGTCTCGGAGAAAGTCGCAAAAGGATATCGTCTTCTGATCGCTTAATTCGATCCAAATCTTGACATGGTGGACTTCGCGATCGAGGTTTGAGCGATCAATGGCCTTGGTACTGCAATATGTCCTTCCTTTCCACCCTGCCCATGACCAGCTCGGAAAACCATATCGACGAACTAGATTGGATTTGTATATCTCACCCTGCCAACACAGAGCTTTGACGAAATTTCTTGCCGTTGCCTCGAGATCGGCAGCAACAGAGAGAAAAGGCAGCCCCGTGTAGCTGTACAGGTTTGACCTGACCAATACCCCGCTGATGGCGTTTAGTGCATCAGCTTCAAAAGTTAATTGTCTTGCCGTGTAGGCTCGCAGATGATGGAATATTCGGTTCAAAGGCTGAGAAGGAACTTCGCCACCAAATAGGAAATTCGGGTCCATGTCTGGCGGTGGACTTTCTTCGGCTTCCGTTGGAGGAGGAGTTGATTGCGGCAGTAGCTCAAGGCTCTCGCACCAAAACTGACCGCCAGACTCGGAGCAGATGGCATAGACTTGATAATCTGTAAAAAAGATCAACCGCTTTGACAGCACGGCTTCTTGGTAGGTCCAGCCTCGCGTTGCCCAGACGGACTTCTGGATAGCCGTGGACAAGGGAGGTAAGGTGGATATGAGCAGCATCTTATCGTCGGGTGTCTTGGCCGACAATTGCTCAAACCTTGGGCGTTTACCAATGCCAGGCAGTCCATATTCGCAGTCCAACCCGGCGCAGGCGACAATGGTTGCCCAGGCATTCTGGTATATCTTGTCCATGGAGCGAATCTGTTCCGTCTTGCCGTCATGATCCGATTGGTCAATGCAGTATTGGTCGACCCAGAGATAGCGAAGCCCGAGTTTTTGGACGGCTATGATAGCGTCCTCGATGACGTTGGGAAGTAGATCAGGCAGTGTCCCGCCGTCAGGAGGGGGGTTTCCGCGTATAATAGTAGTGGAGGATCCCCAAACATAGCTCAAGGCAATGTAGTTGATTGATGGTGAAGCCTTGGTGTCGTCGATACGAATGATGCTCCGCTCGACACAGTCAATGAACCTGGTTCCATTGACACATTGTAGAGATCCCGAGACCTTGACGCATCGGTGTTTTGACCCGCAAACTTGCAGCCAGGTTGAAATGCGCTCAAAGTCGGCGGTTTCCGGATCGATTCGGAAAGTCTTGAATTCGTGGTTACCCGAACCCAAAAGGTTCGATGTGAGCGGCACAATGGTCGCATCTCCGTGGTTTAGTTCTCGTAAATGCCGTGGAACTCTCTGTATGACGCGCTGGCCGCGTGGGGGATATCTCACCGGCTCTGGCTCGGGGCGATAGTAAATCACCAATCGTGGTGTCTCGGGCCGTAAAGGGGAATCCCGTACCCGAATTCGCAAAAACGGTCCAGAGGGAAGCCCGTCGTCAAATGACCCACGTGTCTCGCTCCAGGCCGATGCCCCATGAAGGCCATTGGGACAACAACTGGCAAATAGTCGACAGAGAGAGCAGGTTGATGTGCGGTTGAGAAAGTCCCTGTTGATTCTCCACTCGAATCGCTCTTTTTGTTGTCTTTTCTCGTTAATTAGCTCAGGCGGTTCGCGGGGGAACCAATACTCCTCCAATTCTGAAAATGGAATGCCTTTGCACGCGCTGCAGAGACTCTTATCGAATGCAGTTTCTGCGGTTTGTTGCATCGTGGACTGGGGGGTCGGAGTTGCGGATGCGCGCAAGACATCTCTGCCTTGGCGCCGGTTTGGATTTGGATGGAGGGGAACCTGGAAGGGCTTGGCATGAACCCCAGAACGAGTGGAAGCGCCATGTTCACTGCAATTTTTAGCCCCACGGAGGAGGCTTCATGGGCCTGCAAAACTCTTGGCACACTGGGCTGAAACTCGGGTTCAGGTGATTCCGCCCTCACTGCAATTTTTGCCCCCGCAGAGGCATTGAGCTCTTATGCTACCCACAGAATCTAAGCCCACTGTCCAATCACACCATAGAGTAAACCCGTACCCATCCGCCTCTAGACCTCTTCCTCCAACCCATCCAAAGCCACCATGTCCCCTTCATCAAGTGCAAAGTCAAACACATTTGCATTCTGCACAATTCTCTCAGGCGTCTTGCTCTTGGGCAGCACCACCCACCCCTTTTGCAAGCCATAGCGAATAAGCACCTGCGCCGGTGTTTTGGCATGTTTTGCAGCAATTTCCCTCAGAAGGGGATGCTCGAGCTTCTCCTTCTCTCCCGAAACCAAAGGTGAATACGCCTGCACCACAATACCGTGTTCTTTGCAGTACTTGACTACTTCCCTCTGTTGGCTCCAAGGATGCAACTTTTTTTTTTTTTCTCGCAGATCAGCAACCAGCCAAATCAAATCCCTTTTTTCTCTCTCTCCTTGGATGGAAACAGGTAAATGGGAAGTTAAACTCACCTCAATCTGATTCACATGCGGTGGCCAGACCTTTTTTGCATACCCCGTGCCCCGCCGCATCTCCTCGAGATGCTCCACTCCGTAATTACTCACGCCAATCAACCTCGTTTTTCCCTCGGAATACAACCTCTCCAGGGCACCCCATAATTCCTTTCGTGCGTCGGCACCGCCGCGCGGAGTGTGGATTAGGAATAGGTCCACATACCCACCGTCTGCTTCGCCGGCAATGCGCTGGATGCTGGCTAGTGCAAGCTGGTAGGTCTTGTCCGGTGAACCACCACATACGCCCTGCTTCGTGGTGACGAATATTTCACTACGCGGGATGGAGGCTGAGGTTTCGACGAGGAGAGAGCCCACTTCAGTTTCGTTACGATAGAGCTGGGCCGAGTCGAGATGGCGGTATCCAGCGGCCAGCGCGGCGCGTGCCGGCGCGAGACAGGCTTGGCCGGGGAGTTGCCAGAGACCGAAACCGAGAAGGGGGATTGGGACATCGGTGTCTTTGGGGGTGGTGGTGGAGGAGAGGGATAGGGTGTGCATTTTGCGTGCAGTTTCTCTGTCGGCTGAGGTTAATAGTTGGATAAGATGGTTCAAGCTGAGGTGAAGACGCAAGAGCTGTTCCAGTCAATCAAGAGATGCACAGTCACAAACTGGTGAATATATATGCCTTCCCCGAGGGTAAAAGGTGATGGTTTGAATGCGAGGCTCGGAATCGTCCCGCGAACCGGTATAATATCGGTTGCTTCGGTGTGGTGATGACTTTACCCGCTTGGCAAGGCAGAACGGGTTTGGGTACCTTACATACAGTGCATGAGGGGGTGAGGTCCGCCTCGCGTTTCGGATCGAGACCGCGATGGCGGTAATAGCATGAAATGTGTGATGGGTGATGTGTATGCAGGCTTTCTGCGATGATGCAAACATGCAACTAAGTGACATTTGAGTGTCAAAGTAAGCGTGACGACTGAGCCCAAGGGATTTCATGTTGTCACTATTGAGGCATTATTGTGTAGCCGTTGTCATTCATCCTTTATGTGGACTTTTCCTTCTTGATAAGGAGACAAACACGGTTTCTCAAAGCTGGACTTGATGGTTAGTAGATTACCTATCTCAGGATTCCATGACAGTCCAGAAGAACTGGGTCATGTTGTTGGCGTCGTATTGTTCCCACCCGTTTCTCTCTCTCCTTTTTTTTTTTTTTTTGGTGGGGGGCAAGAAGCCTTGATCTTCAACATGCAAACACAGCCAATCAAAAGGGGGTTTACTACCGCGACCACCCCTATCGCTGCCGCGACCGCCCCTACACCCTGGCAGTGCCAGACGGCTGGGCTTGCTGCAGGGCTGTTTTTGTATGGAAAAATTCTGAAATTTCCATGATCCGTGTCCGCGCCGGTCCATTGTAGTCCGGCTGCAGTCCGGCCAGGGCGCCGTCAATCCCACTCGCCGCGATCATCGTGACGGTGCGCCGGTATCAAGTCGACTGGGCGGTATGGATTGACGGCGAGTTGAATCAATGGCGCGCGCCTTGGATTAACGGTGCCTTGGTCCATGCCGCCTTGTTCCGGCGATGGCATCGGCCAAGTACTGGTTTGTATGGGAAATACCGCAATTTCAATGCAGCTGGCAGGACGGTATTATTGTGGGAGGGTGGTCGCCGCAGTAAACCCCATCAAAAGTCTCCATCGCAATTGCGCCTGAACGCAAACGAGATTGCACTGCAATTTCTAGCCCGTCAGAGGGGAGAAGGCAAAGTTCGATCACCACCCCCCACCATAGGTAAATAGACTGGAGATACAGAGACACACAACGGCAGGAACCAATAAAAAAAAAAAACAAAAACGTTGAATTGTTGTGTTAGACTTAGGATATGGACTAACCTGAACAGCGATCGCCAGTCCTCTCTCCCAATACGACATTTGCGAACTCCCATCAGCCCCAGAGACGCGTCCCTTTTGCATTACAGTGAAGCCCACACTAGCAGTCCTAGCACTCAAGCTTTTCTGTCATCCTCGCAGGGAGCCTCAACAACATTGCCGCAATTGCACACCACGGGACCATTCGCAAGAGGATAGCCGTCCCGCCCAGACCCCGTAATACTCCCCCCAATGATGCCCAAGCCGATAGCACATATGAGACGCATATCCTAGGCCCTATCAGGCTGGTTGACGTAGTGGAATGCTGTAAGGGGTAGTGTTACTGCTGCGATGGCCAGAACAAGCACAGCAGGCGAGCTCATGTTTAAAAGGGAACCTTTCGTTGTGGCCGCAGCTCCAAACCCGGCGATCAGGATTAACGAGTACCCCTGGCGGCGGTCAGGGAATGGTAGGGGGCGGAAGGGAAAAATTCCGCCTTCATTGTCTTCGTCATCTTCATCATCCTCTCCGCCACTGCAGTCTTTGTTGTCGCCGGCGTGGATGTTGAATTTTTTCGGCGAGCCGAGACGCTCTGAAGGCTAACTCGAGGGTAATGTAAAAGGGGGTCTGGGGCTGGGCCAAGCGAGCCCAGCACAGCCGAGCGAACGATTTCCGTCGTCGACATGGAGAAAGGCGGCGCCCCAGGAGGTGCGCAACCAAGACAAAAATTATCACGGGATGAGTACCTAAGGAACCAACTTTTCTGTTCTCCGGGATGCTTTAAAACTAACGATTGGATTCAACAGGGCTGAAGTCATGGAGCCACCCATCTTGACTGATCCAAAACGACAACCGACATCGCCCAAAGTCACAACCCACAATGTCGCCTATCCGAGAAACACCCACGGGAACACAACACAGAGAAAGGACAGCAGCGGCATCACGGACTCCCCATACCTCGACAAAGAGGAGCCGTGGGGATTGTGCGGCGACGACGACGATGATGGCGGCGATGACGAGGCATTTATCTACATCCCATCCCGCACCGGAACTGACCTTCGCCTTCCCATTCTTCAAGTGCAACCCGGTCAGGGCTCCAGGATATAGACAGAGTCAGCTAAACAGTGTCGGGGAGGTGATACGTCATCTATGTACGCAGCACACAAAGGGGAGTTACGGAATCCAGCGGAATGTTGACGAGCATCTCTGACACGATCACCAACCAACTTTGGGGCATCGTGTTTCGGAGTTCGGTCGCCCGTGATGCTCGTGCTGCCGAAGAAATCTACGTCTCGCCGAACACGATACTCTTGTTAAGAGTGGATGGGACTGGCTTGTTCCTGGCCAACCTGGCGGCTTCGGATTACATGTACCAGGGGCAAACCATGACAACCGAGAAAGCCCTGCCCATCGACCGTTCCGCTTCCCATTCGGCATTAGCAATGCTGAGAAATTAACCTGCGGCGGCCTTGCAGTATGCATGTTAGCGGTACCGACCCTGGCAGTTGCTCAAAATGTCGTCTCTGACACAATCATTCACACCGCGGCAGGCGATATCCATTATCGCCGAAGCGGCAGTCCCCGCGCTTTGGGCTCGGGACGACGTTGGGCAAGCGTACTGGATTTCAGCGTATAGTATCTGGAATGCGGCTTCTTTAGCCTTGTTTGTGCTCGAGTTGTTGTTGGGTCTGGTTCTTTTTAGTGGACTCAATTTGTTGGGGTCACTCTCCCAGGGCACATCCACCATGCTCGACGCGGCAGTCGCCTGGGGTCCCTTGGCCCTCTCTGTCAGTCTCCGCTTGATGCCCGTCCTCGTCGAGTCCTTTGGCGTAGGGAGTACAAGCGCGGAGGCTGAGGTCTCCCGTGACAGCCGCGCGTCCTGGTACGGGACGTCAAGAAAGGGAGAGATGGCAGCCAATCTTGCCGGGGTGTATTGATGCCCGAAGATTTCTGGACCTCGGGATATACTCGAGGTTGTTGCTGCTCGTGCGGTTGGTCACGGTGCGGCTGGTATGGATGCTGGGACTGGGACTGGTGGGGGTGGTGGGGTAGGAGGGGGGAGCTGGAGAGGAGATACTAGGGATGGCGGGGTGGTCAAAGTTGCAGGTTGTGACGCTGCGGGGGGAGCTGAAGGTGATTCCTGATCATTACGGTGTGTCGGGGATGGAGACGCTTGAGGCGGACGCTAAGGAAATTGTAGGTGCCGGTAACCTCCCAGGATCGGCCCCGGTGCTGCCTGAGTCCACAGTAGCACGATACGCATTTTGAAGGCATGACAGCCCTCAATGATGTAGACCCAGCCAAACATGTCTCCGAGTATGTAGCCATTGGAGCGAATGTCAATTCGATGGGCTAATCCATACCATCACCAGCTGTATCGCTATCTCGGGACTGGCCAGCCATCCGTTTGGGTCTTGGCAACCTCGTGGCCAGGGTAGAGGATTCATGTGGATCCGGGATGCTGTACCGACATCTGTTCCTGGGGTCAGAACGGTGCTTTATGGATATGATTCAAAGCTAGTAGGGAGCAAGTCCTTCCAGTCCATTACCGATTTTGCGCGGAGTCTGATCCTCCATCTCAAATCCGGAGGCTGGAACCTCCCATCCTCAAAGCACGTCGTATTTCTTGCTCATAGCCTAGACGGGCTCGTCTTCAAGGATGCAGTCGTTCAAATGGCTGATCGAGACAAAAGCGTTGCCAACGTACTCAACAACATCCGGGGAGCTATCATGTTTGGAGTCCCGAGCTTGGGAATGGAGCAGCCACATCTCTTAGCGATGGTGGAGGGGCGGCCAAACGAGTCGCTGGTCCAAGACCTCTCACGAGAGGGCGGCAGCAACTATATACGGCAGCTAAACGCTCAGTTCGAAGGTCTGTCTTTCATTAAGACCACACGCATATTTTGGGCCTATGAGACCCAAGATTCGCCAACTGTAATGGTGAGTCCATATTTATTTCTGACGGCGGTTGTTCTGAACCTCGTACAGTGTCGTTCCGACGGTACTTGGGATCGGTCCGACCCCCCTGCTGTCTTGGTCACCCCAGCTTCCGCAACATGCCATTACTACCGCAAAAAGAGGTCAATGACGATTCCGATCAATAAGGACCACTCCCATATGGTCAAATTTTCCAAGGGCGACGTAAACCTTGGGGTCATTCTTCACTCAATCGCGGAGCTTTGCGCCCCAAAACAACATGAACTCGTGCACCATCCTGAACATTCCGCCGCTCACATTTCCATTAGCAGCTCAACAGACCAATACGCAGACGCTGTATTGGGGGGCTTTCTTGATGACTCGGAGGATTTTAAGATGCTGAAAGCGCTAGGCCACGTGCTGTCTAGGATTGACGGTGCGTCTCTCCCCTTTAAATAGGATGTTTGTTTCTTTCGGTTCTAATCAGTCTACCTACGCCAATTAGAGCTGTACGGCAGCATAAACCTACCCGAGCTGGGCTTCCGTCTCAACCAGGTTGAAGACCCGGCCAAGAATACCTTCGATTGGGTTTTTGACTTACCCGTCTTCTCCAGCTGGTTGCGAGAAGGGTGCGACCTATTCTGGATTCGTGGCAAGCCAGGTTCCGGAAAGTCGACGCTGATGAAATTCATTTTTAATCACCGGCGAACCTGGCGGCTCCTACACAATTGGAGGACGTCTTCGCTTGAAATAAAAGCCTGCTTTTTCTTCCATCATCGAGGCAGCGCGATTCAGAAATCATTTGAAGGTGTTTTACGAAGCCTAATTATCCAAATCCTCACACCTTTTCGAGACGCATACAGGGAACAGCATCTGGCGACTTGGGAGTGTTTCAACACACTTCAAGGAGAATATCGAAAGCTCAACTATCAATGCGCGGGCCTCAACCAACAGCTTGACGATGTTATGAGAAATATAGAAAGAATGAAAGCCCAGAACGAGTGCTCGCCATCTCCCCAAGACCGCGTACACGACGGGCCTCCCCAACTCAGCTTGGAGGACTTAGAAGTGGATCAAGCCCAGCTCCATCACCAACTAGACCGGTTGAAGGCCAGATTTACCATGGTGAAGGAGTCGCTCCCTCCACTAGGTGGTACCCTCAGAACCCAGAAGGCCTTCCTAGAGACAAAATTCCTCACAGATATCGCTTCGGAGTTCAAAGAGAATGGGGATGGGTGGCTACGGAAGCTCGAGCGTATACTCGGCCGGCTATTGGATCAGAACACAACAGAGATGAATCTCGTACTTTTTTTTGATGCATTAGATGAATTCGATGGTCATCTAGAGCTCATCATTCAGTTCCTCAAAAGTCTCACCACAAGCTCTGCTACATCGAGAACACGGGTAAAGGTCTGCTTCTCAAGCCGGCCATGGGGAATTTTGATGAAACACTTCTCCCACTGCCCTGGATTCGCACTGCAGGACTCCACAAAGCAGGATATTGAGAACTTCGCCGCTAGTTCGGTTGCCGACTCGCAAGTTACCTGTCGGGCCGTTTTCCGACTGGTTCCGACAATTATTGGGAAAGCAAATGGGGTCTTCCTCTGGGTGAGGCTTGCCCTCAAGGTGTTGTTCGACACGGTCATGCTAAACCAAGGGGATATTTCGTCCGAGCTTCTGGAGGGCAAGCTCCGGGAGCTCCCGAGCGACCTTCTCGAATTCTACGAACTTATTATTGAGCGGATTAGCAAGCCAGACCGCCGCCTTACCTTTGCGCTCTTGGAGCTTCTCGTCCGTCATAATGGTCCTCCAGCCGTAGCCGCTGACATCCGGGACGCTGTCCTGCTTTCATGCTGTACCACACTCGAAGAGGTCAAGGACGTGGTCGAGAAGATGGATGAACGTGTACTGTCACCAGTAGCCCATACGGCGCTCGTCAGGAATGACTTGTACAATTGGGGCGGAGGTCTGGTCGAAGTCAAGACTCAATCCGGTGTCGACCGAGCCCAGTTGATGCATCAAACGGTTCTAGAATTTGCCACAGGGCTGAAATTCAAGAGCGTGGTTATTGGGGATCTCGCAAGCATCATTTCCGAGAACGGCCATTCATTCCATGTCAAACACTGCATATCCATGATTTTACCGGCCTTACGAACACGCAGCTTCGCCGCCATCGCGCGGGAACATCATTCCACCGAAGACACTTTTTTTATCCAGCAGTTCATCTATCATGCGAAACAATTCGAAGTCACCACCGGCACGAGCCAGCTCGGTTTTCTGCACGAGTTATCTAGTGCGGAGATATGCAGTCTCATCGATTCAATCGGCCGATTCAATGGCCTGAAATCCTACCCAGCCTTCCCTCATGATCACGGCCTCCTATACTTGGCTTCCTCGCTTGGATTGTCTCTTTGCCTTCGAGACTGGACCGAGAGAAATCAAGGAGGATTCAAGTTTCTTGCACTCCAGCCAGGTCCTCTGCCGCTGCTCAGCTCCCTCGTATTTGCTCCATCTTCGAGATTGCCGTTTCAAGAATGCATGGCAACAGCACGACTCCTTCTAGAAAATGGCTACGACACTCGGCAGGACCCCGATTTTCTCCCGATGATACTCTCAGAATTCTGGGAGGCCAGGTCCCCCAATGCTTCTAATTTTTTCTTTGACTCTTCCACGAGATCCAAAACCGCCATACCCTCTCTCTACGCCCTAGCCGCGCTCATTCTCGAGCACGGCCAAGATCCCGACGCCTCAGTCAAGATTCAGTTGAAAGTTTTAAACCTTACTTACTGCAAACCTCTACACATGGCGCCACCCGCCATCGCTAGGGCGTTGATTAGCTATGGGGCTAACCCCAATGCAAAAGACTCCAAGGGCCGGACCCCGTTAGATTGGTCTCTTCAATGTCCCTACGAGCTATCCCACCATGATCCCTTTGAATGTGCCGAGAGATATGAAATATGCAACATTCTCGTCAAGGCCCGGGGGCGGTGTTCTCAGCAGCGGGCAAAAGACAAGAACCTGTCCTCAATCGAGGACACTTTAGATGACTTTGAGCGGGGGGGCAACGACACTACGTTGTTAAGAGAGACTTTACAGATCCCAAGACGGAAAAAGCGAAAGAACAAGTGGAAATTGTTCTAAAATCAAATTACGGTCGGTGGATGCAACTTCTTTTATTACGTTAAGCATGAGCGATGTGGCCGAAAAGAAAGTCTTCATCATGGTTGATCTAATTGGGAGCTCTGGATGGCGAGCAACAGGTTGATATTCATAATGACAATGGATGCATCATTAGGTAACAGTACCCTAACGAAGTGTGATGTTTGTCACAAATATCGTGAGTAGTCAAGAGATACTCCAAAGCAGTGTTATTATCGTTACTGCCGCAATAAAAGAAACTGTCTGAGTGTTGGGATAGTCCGGCGTATTTATCTTAGTGTTCCCGATGGACCGATATTATTTTGTCTATTCGCTCGGTCCCTTGGTCCTTTCCTGACTGACTCGTCATGAGGACCGATGCTCCGGGGGACCGATTCCTAAAATGTCCGGTCCATCGGTCCTTCGGTCCTCTTCTTATTGGTGAGCCTAGCGATTGGCTGTCGTGCATCTTTTCATTCCCAGCCCCATCGTAGCTGGCCAGAGGTCATCCTGGTTAGTGACAAATCATGTACTATCCCCAATTCCGAGCTGGGGTATTGTATACCATCTTAGGGAATGTACTGGTATATTCTGGCCTAAATTCGGGTCCATAGCCCAAGATTTGAGCCATTAGGGCACTGCCGCCTCTAAGCAGTTTCCAGCCGTAGTCCCAAAATTTGGGCTTTACCTTGCCATTTTCCAGAATTAGTACTACCCTAGCATTAAACACATCGGATACGTAATTATTCTTGGAGCTCATATACAGAGTTTTAATCACTCTCATTTTCTAGCTAACTAGAGGGGATGCATATCAAAGAGTCGAGCAACCATCCAAATTCTAATTATAACGGGCTAGGCCCCGTGGAAGGCTTTGGTAGCCCCCAGTCATGAGCGCCCCACACATCAACCTCGGCAACACGCTCAAACCATCTCGCTTCCTTCGAAGGACGAGCGCAGCCTCCGAGGAGTTGGCGAACAACACTTTGCGTCCTTAACCAGCAGACCCCGCTTTAGCCGCCAAAGATGGGACGCTGAACACTTGGAGAACATAACCCCCAAGTTGATCTCCTCACAAACAAGACAGAAGGCATAGGACAAGGGAGGCATAGAGAGAAACGGGGATAGGTGTAGGGGCTTGTGCGAGTTGATGACCAAAACGCCTTGATTCAAATGCAGGTAGCTAGCGTGCCAAAGCCCTTTAGGCCCAGAGCCTCCAGGCGAAATAAATTCCATCCATCCATCCATCCATCCGACGCGTTTCCTTTTTCCTTTCTCTTCAAGTTCAGTGTACCTGTAGAGTGGCCTAGATACGTGTAATAATTATACTACCTTGAGACCGTTATACGTCGGAACTAAAATAGTTGCCTGGGAGCTATCCTTACAGATTATGCGTCATCTGTTTTCCATCGATAAGAAACTTTTAGCCGGGGGG